>ERZ778027.3361-NODE-3361-length-16329-cov-3.366720_pt1 | contig 16329 bp, 15 predicted proteins | sample MGYA00375757_ERZ778027 | MGnify/ENA primary metagenome ERZ778027 (study PRJEB29350, sample SAMN05389817) | bioreactor metagenome | isolation source: Ammonium sulfate bioreactor | place: South Africa: University of Cape Town | collected 2014-02-18 ... | reverse complement strand
TGCAGGTTGCCGAGATGCAATACGGCCGCCACGAGGCGGAAGACGTTGTAGATCTCGTCGTGCGAGAAGTTGAGGCGCTCCATGGCCTCGCGCATCTCGGAGAACTCGTGCGCGTCGTCGACGTCATCGACCTCGATGCAGCCACTGCGGTTGAGGTACTCAAAGTCGTGCGGCGACGTGAGGCCGAACTCGCTGCGCATAGCGTCGTCGGCACCGGCCAGCAGCTGGTAGAAGACGTGGAAGTTGCGCTCGCCCTGGAGCTGGTACGCGACACGCGACTTCTCCAGCAGGTAGTTGATGGTCGTCGCACCACAGATGCGGTGGTGTTGGTCAAAGTGCACCGAGATCAACTTGCCGAAACGCGACGAGTTGTTGTTACGCAGCGTCTTGGCGTTACCGAACGCCTCGAGAATCGGGTTCGCGAGCAAGATGTTCTGCTCGACACCCGAGGTCGAACCGGCGACCTCGGCAAAGAACATCAAGCACTGCTTGGTTGCTTCGGTCTTTCCTGCACCCGACTCTCCACTACACACACACACACAAGATCAAGCCGGTCAGCAGTGTGTTCTTTGCGGTGCACCACCAAAGTCAAGGTCCGTGTGTACCTGATAAGAATCGATTGATTTTGGCCCACCTCCACCATGCCACGGTAGGACTCCTCGGCAATGTTGAAGACGTGCGGGGGCAACGTTCGCTTTCCCTTGTGCGCATAATCGTCAATCACACTGGGCGTGTACAAGGGCAATCGCTTGAATGGATTGACTGACACCAGAATCGTTCCGATATTGGTCTACTCACAGGAATCATGGACGCCACCAAGGGGTGTCGCATCGACATACACAATCATACGAACCAATGAATGAATGAATGAGTCACGAGTTGAATCGAGATGGAGAGTGACCAGTTGGATGATCCTAAGGAGGAGAGTATCACGTACATAGATTTGGTTGTTGTAGAATCGCTTGCGGAGATTGTGAGTGATCATGGGCTCACTGATCTCATCCATCTGCACGAGATCCTCGACGTTCTTGTTCATCATCGACTTGTAGGCCGGAGTCAGCTTGTCGGCAGGATGGGTGGTATGGATCTACAACGAATCCCGTCAAAACCGGCCAGGGTTAGCTCTCGACAAGAGACGCAAGAGACGCAAGACTGGTAGCGGTATCGTGCGAGCACGCTCACGCTCACATACCTCACCATTCTCGAGCTGGAGGTCCTTACTGCCATCCATGTAGGTCTGAATGACGTTACCAGCGACATAGCCTTCGGTCGCATGTGGCGCCCAGAAGAAGTCTCCCTGCAAGCTTGCAACCGTGAGAACGAGAGCGAATACGCTTGGCGGCGTGACGTTCATACGACTCGGGGAGCATATTAGGCGTATGCGCACTCACTCTCCCTCATCCCCTCTCGCTCACTAGGACTCTCGATTGTCGCGCGTCTAAGCAGCTCTGCGATGGCTGGTGGAGGAGAGTGGCGGAGGATGGCAGATTGAGGAGGATGGTTGTGGAGGCAGCAGCGACCTCGCGAGCGAGAGAGCGCGCGTGTGCGTATGTTGTATCTGCGCGTACCGTTCCGTCCTTCTCGTCCTCGGTCTTCATGACATCAGGCTTGTCCCAGCTGGTGGCGCCCGTACCAGCATTGTAGTAGTACGGGACGCCCTCGGCCGTAAAGTACTCCTTCCAGCCACCGGCTTCCATGGTGCAATTGTTGTAGTCGAAGAGGGCACTCCCGCGTGCGCACGCAAGCGATCAATCTGCTAGAGAACCGCGCAAGCCAATCGACCGTGTGCAACGACGACTTGCTCAACCAGCTATCGAACGAGCTCGGCAGACAGACGACGCACACACGACGATGACGTGGTGGCGATGACGATGGGAGCGATGGTACTCGCAGCAGCAGCAGCAGCAGTGACGGTGCAGGCGATGACGAGGATGAAGATCAGCGCCGCGTGAGAGGGAGGGAGATCAACACCAACGAGATCCCGATCCAAAATCTCGGCGAGAGCGCACTCGAATATTGGACGGCAGTTCGAGAGCGGCCCAGCGGCCCAGCGATTTTCGTATTTTTCTCGCGCTCGACCGCGTATTTTCCCGCGTGATTGTTGCTTGCTTGCTCGCTCTCTCTCGTGTCTATCGCTGTGGATATGGCTCAGAATCCACCCTCACAACCGGTGCCTCTCGGTACCGATATGTCGACCAATGCATATGAGGAATATCGAGAAAAGAAGAGACTGGAAGCGGCGGCGCGAGCGGACGACTACGACGATGATACGCCGTTCTCGCTGCCGATCTCGCATCGCGTGTCGCAGAGCTTCGACCCATGTATGTCGCCCTAATCATGCGCCTCATCGCGCTGCACCGATCGTCGACCGAGCACTTCTTATCACGCGCGTACTGTTCCTGTTCCTCTCCTCCGCCTCCTCGACAGCTGGCACCGAGATGGCATCGATGGACGTCGCGCTCTCGAGCTCGAATCGCGGCTATCGGCTGCTGAAGCTCATGGGCTGGCAAGACAACACGCCTCTCGGCGCCAAGAGTGGCGGCATCATCGAGCCGATCCGCATCGACCTCAAGGACGACTACTGGGGCCTCGGGCGTCGCGAGATCGAAGAGCACTACACCGATGCCGATAACATCAAGCGGCCGGCACTCGAGAGCGAGCTCGAGGATACCGAGGAGCGTCGCTTGAAGCGCCAGGAGCAGGCCGAGAAAGAGGCGCAGCTCAAGACCGAGTTGCATGAGATCCACCGACCGCTGTACTGCGAGCTATGCAACAAACAGTACAAGAAAGCCGTCGAGATGGAGGCGCATCTGTCATCCTACGACCATCACCACAAGAAGGTATCTTCCAATCGATGCTGCAGCAATTCTCATCCATCGATCGTTCGTTCGTTCGTTCGTTCGTTCGTTCGTCAATCGAGGAAGTCGTTGTTCTGTTCGCCAGTCGACCGTGAAGCTAACAGTCTCACTCGTGTCAGCGATTGCTTGAAGCAAAACAAATGGAAGGGGCCCGTAAGAAGGAGCTCGACAAGGCCAAGAAGCGCAAGCAAGACAAAGAAGATGAGCGTCTGCATGCTGCTGCAGCAGCGGCGGCAGCGGCAGCGGCAGCGGCAGCCTCGTCTACAAGCACATTATCCACTCCGTATGACATTGATTCCTTGCTGCATGAGAGTATATCTATGGTTGCTAACAGGTGACGGCTGGCGCACAGAACCGAGCCTACAACGCAAGGCTCTTCAAGTTCAGCATCTACACTGTTGCCAACCGAGAATCGTGCCACACTGTCATTCAGCTTCTCGAAACCAGCGCTGGTATGCACCAAACATACAACATCGATATGGACAAAGGAGACTGGTATGCTGCCGCTTACTGACCTCATTTATCGTGCAGGGAACCAAGAGGAAGGGTTTGCCATTGTTTGGAGCTCCCAAGAAGCCCAAGACATGACGATCGTCTATCCAGCATTCGATTCAATCCAATAATACAAGAGTAGAGCAGGGCAGAGTATTCTACAGCACATATGTCGCGAGCGTGGCGAAGGGACCTGCATCGAGATGATGGTGGAGGAGGAGGGAGGTGCTGTTCTTTGTTCCTCGCTCTCGCGCAACACGCAGCAATGAGCACACCATCCGGGCAACCAACACGGTTTCTATTGATTCGTCACGCTGAGTCTCATTGGAACGTATGGCGCCGTGGTGTCGAGGACCCACGAGCAGCAGATCCGAGTGAGGGTCTGTTCGATGCCATGATCACCGAACGAGGCCGCGAGCAAGCACACCAGCTGCGCGCCTCGCTGCATGGCATGCTGCAAGGCGTGGCTCCTGACCTCATACTCTCATCGCCTCTCACTCGCGCACTCGAGACGGCGCTGTTGGTATTCGGTGATCACCATGATGCAGCATTGGCGTGGCGCTTTCGTGATGATGACGACGATGATAAGCTTCCACGAATCGAGCTCGCGCCCGAGGTGCGAGAGCTCCTCGAGGACACATGCGACATTGGCAGCTCGGCAATCGAGCTGAAGACACGCTTCCCTTCGATATCGGGTCATCAATTCGAGCAGTATCTACAGCCTGCCGATCGATGGTATCTACCTCCACGACTACGCGAGCATCCACTGTTCGTGGATCACGAGAGCTCGCACGCAGAGAGCATGCCCGAAGCGGCGGCCGACGAACACGAGGATTCTCGCACTGCCCAAGAACGACGACGACAGCGGCGACACTGGGAGCTCGTGCGTACGCTCGGCCGCGAGAGCGACGACGAGGTGGCGCAGCGCCTTGCAGCCTTTCGAGAACGCCTGAGAAGCCTCGAGGGCCGGTACAGCACGGTGGTGGTGTTCGGACACGGCACGTTCTTCTGGCACCTCACGGCGCGCAAGGTCGTACAGCTCGACGGCGAGGCCGAGAGCTTTGGAACCTATCTGGACAACTGTGAGGTGCTCGAGTTCTCGTTGTAGGCTCGCAAGCTTGGTGTTAGGGGTTGCGCCAAATGTCAACAACGCCAATGTACGATTGCGAGAGCTCGAGATGATGACTTTTCGTTAGTTGTAATGATATACGCGATTCATTAGGATGGCAGTGGACGGATAGATTGGAGAGATCGAGAGAGATAGAGATAGACAAACAGACAGCAGACCGAGATAGAAGAACAACGTGCGTAAGCGGAGGAGCAGCTCTCGCGTGAAGATTGTTGACGATGAGATTGACGATATCGATAGGTAAGGGACGTTTCAGCATGGCAGAGAACGAGGCACAATATACACGACAAACAACAAGACAAGCAGCAATATAGTAGAAGAAGTAGAGGCAGTAGAAGCAGCAGAGGTACTTGAATCGGGAGGAGAAGGAGGAGCCTCTACTCGGCACCGTTGCTATCGTGCTCGTGATCATCGTCATGTGTGCGTGCACGCTTGATGCCATCTTGACGGTCTGGTTGAGAGGCTGATGGTGTGGCTCGCTCTTGTGAGCAGAGGTACTCACCGAAGCGAATGTGCTCGAGCATGAGCTCGTAGATGGGCGACTCGGGATCGAGCTTTGTGGCGAGATGAACCGGGGTCTCAGCGGGGTTGCCGCGGTTCATCTGCGACAGCGATGCTCCTTCTGATAGTAGTGTCTGTACATCAACATGACAATAGGGATTCAACGAGAGGAGACAGCGAGGCAGCAGTGAGTCAGGTGGGCCGTGCTTGCGCTGCGTGAGTGTGCGTAAAGCGCGCGAGCGATGGCTGCTACGCACCTCGCACAGGGCCACGCGACCGAGCTTGATAGCAGCGTACAAGGGCGAGAAGGGAGCCTCTCGAGCGCCATCGGGATCAGCGCCGTGTGCCAGCGCATGGATGACACCCTCGGAGTTCTGCTCGGCCACGAGGTTGGGCAGCACCTCGCCGAGATCGCGCTTGGGGTCCGAGAGCGAGGCGCCGCCCTCGATGATGTCGAAGCACTTCTTGGCGGCCTTGATGCCTGTGCTAGGCGACTCGAGCTTGCGCTCGAGCTTGACGCTCTTGAGCGGAGACGAGACCGACGACGAGGCCTTGCGTATGGCCGACGTCGAGCGACCGATGGGCGTCTCGGTGGCGGATGATGATGATGATGATGATGACGACGACGGGGGGAACGACGGCGTGGCCTCACCAGCGGCGTCCTCGGCCGACGAGGGCGTTCTCAGCGCAGCGGGCGTCGAGGGCGGCGTCTCGTCGAGCTCGCCCTTCCAGAACAAGGCCACACGATTGCCCTCGAGCGGTACGATGCGCACCTGCGTGGCGTGGACGCCGACGTGGTGGAGCGCGTGTCGGCTGTCGGCGTGCTGCTGCACGGCCTGCGCGATGAAGCCGTGCAGCTCGGCGGCGCACGCCGGCGTGACGACCTGATCGAGCGCCGTGTTGGTGTGCGCATGCTTGGAGCGACGACGGAACATGATGCGGAAGGCCTCGTTGCCCAGTAGTAGCGAGGCCTTGCGCTCGTCGGGAGACCATGCCCACAGCGAGGCCGCGGTCGGCAGCGCGTCGAACACGCTGCTGAAGTCGTCCAACGTCATTCTCTCTCGCGCGAGTGGCCGGTTGGTGGTTCTAAGCGTGTAAGCGGCGGTGCTTGGAGGCCAAGCAATCTTATCGAGACACACAGTATCTACTGTGTACTCGGTGAGCGGGTTGGCTCGCGTGAAGTGGACGGGCGACGGAGGAGGATGCACAAAGACGTTGGCGAGCTGCTGCTGCGTTGATCTGATCTGATCGTTGCTCGCGAGAGAAACCGACCTGGAAAAGATTCGCGCTTGCCTCGTCCGGCCGTGCCCCTCCTTCACCACCGATCCACCGAATGAAGGCGCGATATGATAGCGACAGGACAGCCTGATGTAAATATCCAGTCACGCCGGCAAGGAGCTGTGGGCTAGCTGCCGTATCGCACGGGCTCGCTGTTACGCGCGGCCGCAAGGGTTGGAACGATAAACCAAACAGCTAAGGGTGCGCTGGAGCCGAGGATTGGATTTCGGGCCCATTTTTCGCGGTGTGTTTTTGGCGGGCGCGAGCAACGGCTCTCGTGTCTCGGTTGTTCTCTCTGCTCCTCCTCTCGCACGCGGCTGCTCCTTTGCCTCTCTGCCGCCTTCCTGCCTCTCTCTCTTGCTCTTGGCTGCTGCCGTCGCCTCTCTCGCCCTCTCGCTCTGTTCGTCGGCGGCGAGACCTTCCAGCGACACACTCGCGCGCGCATAGGCCTGCGTGTTGTTTCTCTCTCGTTGGTTGCGCACGGTGTTGGAGAGCTTGCGTGAACAACCAACCACCAAGCGTTGAGGCGTTGTTGACTGTTTGACGGTCGCGCTCCCGTTACACATAGCACTTCCCAGCCCTTCCCTAGCCATCGCAAGGTATGGCTGGCATCCGCGTTCGCCGCTCGTCCGCCAGTAGTAGCGCGAGTCGTGACGTCGCTGGGGGATTCGTGGCGTGTAGACGTGGCGTAGCACACATCATACTCACCTTAACGCACGCTGTTCTGTTGCCGTTGGTTGGTGCCCGCGAACGACGCCGCCACGTCGTATCGCCCTGTTCTCTGTGTGCGTGTCATGGCTGCAGATGACGATGTCACGCAACAAGCTCTGGAGTACGCTCGCGGTACTTGCTCTTGTTGCGCTCGCTGCATTGCTTGTGGCGGCCAACGACGACCAGCAAGGCGGCGACCATGCTGCTGCTGCTGCTGATGATACTGCTGCTGCCGCTGCCGTCGAGCACCACGATGCCGCTCCTGCAGCAGCCGCCGCTGCGGCGGCAGAGGCCGAAGACAACACCAATGTCGCCAGCATTCCGAGCTCGCAATCGACCGAACTCCAGGTTGATCGCCAGCTCCAGCTCAAGCTGAACGGCGGCAACGAGATCGAGATCGACCAAGACCAAGCGCGTAACTACGTCGAGCTCGGTTGGCAGATCCGCGACACGCTCGGTAACCGCATCAAGTCGCACCAGAGTATCGCGGTCGACTACACGCTCGATCGCCGTATGCGAAACGGCGAGGTCGGTAGCTACGAGGTGGTATACATCGCGTCGGACGAGAGCGGCGAGGTGGCGCGTAACTCGCGCATCATCGTCGTCACCGACATTGACGAGTGCGATCCCGAGAAGCCGCGCCACCAGTGCTCGCCGTATGCCACCTGCCACAACATCCCCAACAGCTACGAGTGCAAGTGTAACGACGGATACCAGGGCGATGGCTTCGTTTGCGTCGACATTGACGAGTGCGACCCCGAGAACCCGACGCACCAGTGCTCGCCGAACGCCAAGTGCCACAACACCGAGGGCTCGTATGAGTGCGAGTGTCTGCCGGGCTTCCGCAACACTGGAAAGGGATACTTGGTCGACGGCGTCGATGAGTGCGTCGATATTGACGAGTGCGCCGAGGGCACACACGACTGCTCGGTCGATGGCATTTGCCACAACACTGTGGGTTACTTTGAATGCACTTGCAAGCCTGGTTTCGAGGGCGATGGTCGTTCTTGCTCTCCTGGTATGTGAATGAGCATATACGCACGCACTCACTCACTCACTTACTCTCTCTCTCTCTCTCTCATTCACTCACGCACTCACTCACTCACTCTGGTTTTATAGAGAACAAGTGTGAAGGCTTCAAGAATGATTGCCACCAAAATGCTTACTGCATTCCGGACGAGGTTGGAGGTTATACCTGCCGGTGCCGTACGGGTTACGAGGACGTCGGTGAGGTCGACGAAAGCACCAGGGGTCGCAACTGTGTCGACATTGACGAATGCGCCACTGGTGCCGCGACGTGCCCCGAGCACTCGACGTGCCGCAACACTGACGGCTCGTTCGAGTGTGACTGCAACGCGGGCTTCGAGCGCCAGGGTGCGTTGTGCATCGACATTGACGAGTGCGCCACGGGCAAGGACGATTGTGCGCCGCGCGAGGTCGCCATCTGCACCAACACCATCGGCTCGTACACGTGCAAGTGCAAGGAGGGCTACGAGGGAGACGGCCGCGAGTGCCGCGACACCTCGAAGCCGACGCTCATGCTGCGTGGCGATAACCCGCTGCGCCTCGAGCTGTTCGACCCGTTCCCCGAGCCGGGCTACAACATCAACGAGCCGACCAACCACCCGGAGGAGGTGCGCCTGCAGGTGCAGGTGCCGCCGCAGCTCGACACGTACGCGCTGGCGTGCGGTGACTACTCGGTGAGCTACACGCTGTACGAGTACCGCGACGGCAAGAAGACCGAGATCGACTTTGTCACGCGCTCGGTGACCGTCATGCGCCGAGACCTGTGCACGTTCGATCGCAGCAGCGACCCCGAGCTGCTGCAACTCATTCCGTACTGCGACAAGTTCGCCAAGTGCGTCGAGCTCGAGTGCGGCTACGACTGCGTGTGCTACGAAGGCTACGAGAAGATTGACGGCAAGTGCGTCGACCGCAAGCCGCCGGTGATCGAGTTGCAGCCCGAGCAGGACCCGTACGTGCTGTACGAGTGCCGCGTGTGCCACATCACCGAGACCATCGACCGCACCAAGCCGATCACGCTCGGCGAAGGCATCTTGGCGTACGACGTGCTGCCCGACGGTTCGCGCGAGCCGGCCAAGCTCGAGCTCGAGTCGGTCGACCTCGACCCGGTCGACAACAAGCGCGCCGTGCACCACTACAAGGCCACCGATCTTGCCGGCAACATCTATCGCCGCGCCGTGGCGATCGAGGTGCGCTCGGAGGACGTGCGCGAGAAGATCGCCAAGGTCGAGCAGATGTGGAACTTCTTGAACGAGAACTTTGCCGAGTTCCGCGAGAAGGTCGACGCCGACCAGCGCAGCACGAGCCGCATCGCGACCATCACGTCGTACATTGTCGGAACCATCGCCCTCGTGCTCTTTGTGCAGTTCGCCTTCCTCGTCGGCACCAAGACCACCTTGCTCATCAAGGTACTCTCGGCCGATCGTCCGGCTTGGAGTGACTTTGAGGAGGCTTGGTCGTTCTGGTTGCGAGTCTTCCATCCGCTGTGGCCTTCGGCTGATATTACGGCCGAGGTGTTCCGCAAGGTACATTGAGCTAGCCATCACGCTCCACACCTACACGCACGCAGATTGACGTAATGATTGATTCACTAATTGGATTGGCGTGAACCTCGTATAGTGGACCGAGAAATCGCAATAAGCTTCCTTCCATTTGTAATAACAACAACAACAACAACATCGTGCACTAATGAATCACGTACTCTAAGGATCTCTTCCTACTCAACCTACTCTTCTCCTTACCTACCTTCCTTCGCTTCCTTGTGTTGAGTAACCTTTTCTTTCTCGGTCCTCAATATTCCATCCAACCTCGTCCGTCAGTCGGTAAAAGTGCTTGCTTCAAGTTGGCACACTCTCACACACTCGCACTCTACGTCCTTTCTTTCGTTATTGTTGGTATCGTGTCGTCATTTTTTGCTCTCTGTCTCTCTCTCTCTCCCGCTCGCTCCTGCCTGAATCTCTAAACAAGATCAATACAATCATCCTCCAACGGCGTGTAAAACAAACAAACTCTTCAATCTTGTAGATGTCCGTGAGAGAGAGACTAGTTGTAGGATCCAAAATTGTAAGGGACTATTTTACTTTACGACGCAAGAACGATGAACGAAAGATTCCGTAGATAGAGGTTTGAGAGAGAAGAGGTAGGATGAGAGCAAGGAAGGAGCAAGGAGAGAGTAGAGATTTGATGATTTAGTTTGGTTTGATGATGATTTGATGGAAGATGGTTTGGTTGATGGCGTTTGATGAATTTACAGATCATGCTCCGGCATGTCATCAGCACCGCCACCAGCCGCACCAGCTTGCTGGTAGAGACGCGTAAAGATTGGCTGCACGATTTGCTCGAGCTCCTTGTAGCGCTCGGAGAACTCCTCCTTCTCGGCGGCGGCGTTCTCCTCGAGCCACTCGATGGCGCTCTTGACGGCGGACTCGATGGTCTCGCGATCTTCGTCGCTGATGACCGAGCCGAGCTTCTCGTTGTCGTTGATGGCGTTGCGCACCGAGTAGGCGTAGTTCTCGAGCTGGTTCTTGGCCTCGACGGTCTCCTTGAGGCGCTTGTCCTGCTCGGCCATCTCCTCGGCCTCCTTGACCATGCGCTCAATGTCCTGCTGCGACAGGCGGTCCTTGTCGCTCGTGATGGTGATCTGCTCGCGGTTGCCGGTGGCCTTGTCCTCGGCCGAGACGTTGAGGATGCCGTCGACATCGACCTCGAACGTGACCTCGATCTGCGGCTGGCCGCGCGGGGCCGGCGGGATGCCCGAGAGCTCGAACTTGCCGAGCAGGTGGTTGTCCTTGGTCATGGCGCGCTCGCCCTCAAAGACCTGGATCAAGACGCGATCCTGGTTGTCTTGGTAGGTCGAGAAGACTTGCGACTTCTTGGTGGGCACAAAGGTGTTGCGCGGAATGAGGTTGGTCATGACGCCGCCGACGGTCTCGATACCGAGCGACAGGGGCGTGACGTCGAGCAGAATCACCTGGTCGGTTCCGTCCTCGCCCGAGATCACACCACCCTGCACGGCGGCTCCGTACGCCACGGCCTCGTCGGGGTTGATGCCGCGGTTCGGCTCCTTGCCGTTGAAAAAGTCCTTGAGCAACTGCTGCACCTTGGGGATGCGCGTCGAACCGCCGACCAGCACCACCTCGTCAATGTCGTGCTTCTTGAGCTTGGCGTCCTCGAGCACTCGCTCCACGGGGCCGAGCGTCTTCTTGAAGAGATCCATGTTGAGGTCCTCGAAGCGAGCACGCGTCAGCGTCTCGTGGAGGTCGTTGCCGTCGTGGAAGGCCTCAATGTCAATGTCGGCCTTGTGCTGCGTCGAGAGAGTGCGCTTGGCGCGCTCGACCTCGCGGCGGAGCTTCTGGATCGCACGCTTGTCCTGGCCGGCGTCGGCGCCGGTCTTCTTCTTGTACAGGCGCAAGAAGTGCTCCATCACACGGTGGTCAAAGTCCTCACCGCCGAGATGCGTGTCGCCGTTGGTCGCAAGCACCTCGAAGACGCCGTTGTCGACCGTCAACACCGTGACATCGAACGTGCCGCCGCCGAGATCGAACACGAGAATCGTCTTCTCGCTCTTGTCATCGAGGCCGTACGCGATGGCGGCCGCAGTCGGCTCGTTGATGATGCGCTCGACCGTCAGGCCCGCGATCACACCGGCGTCCTTGGTCGCCTGGCGCTGAGCGTCGTTAAAGTACGCCGGCACGGTCACGACCGCGTGCGTCACCTTGCGGCCAAGGTACGCCTCGGCCGTCTCCTTCATCTTGGTCAGAATCATGGCCGAGATCTCCTCGGGCGAGTACTGCTTGACCTCGTTCTTGAACGTCACCTCAACGAACGGCTTGCCGCCCTTGTTGATGATCTTGTACGGCATCAGCTTCATGTCACGCTGCACCGTCGCATCGTCGAAGCGACGGCCAACGAGACGCTTGATGTCGAACACCGTGTTCTCGGGATTGAGAGCCGCCTGGTTCTTGGCCGCCTCACCGATCAGGCGCTCGCTGTCCGTGAACGCCACATAAGACGGAGTGATACGGTTGCCTTGGTCGTTGGCGATGATCTCGACGCGGCCCTTCTTGAACACACCGACGCACGAGTACGTGGTACCGAGATCGATACCAATAATGGTACCAACTAGAGAGCAAAGAGCAAAGAGCAAAAAACGAAGAGCAAAGGGAGAGAGAGGTTAGAAGAGCAAAAAGCAAACAAAGAGCACTGAGCTACCGCCGCGCTGCTGCTGCTGAGAGAAGACAAGAGCACAGAACGAAAAGGTAGCTGTGCCACGTGGCTTGCTTGTTGGCGCGAGACACGTACCATTCTTCTTCTTGCTGTCACCGGAGCTCTCGTCCTCGTCCTCGTTACAGAGGGCGACGTTGAGCACCGCCAGGAGCATGAGAGCCCACACAAGGTACTGCAGGGCCTTCATCGTGTGTAGAGAGAGAGAGTAGCGAGCGAGCGCGCGAGGAGTGGTGAGAGGAGCAGGGCTGGCTTGCTGCGGCGCTGGGAGAGGGGAGAGACTGAGGGTGCGCCAGCGAAGCAGCGGCGCGGTTTTGTTCGTGGCGCCCACGAGCCACGTCACCAGCTGACGCGATGGTGCGCTCGTGGGCGACCTTATTTCCGTACCCCGAACTCAGATCTTTCCCGCCACATTCGTGCTTCGCTCCTGCCACGCCAGCGCGCTTGTGTTCTGCAGCCGCTGCGCGCCACGCAAGCAGAATATCTCCGACCTCACGATGACGATGATACCTGTCGATAGCTGATGATGTAGTACTCACGAGCAGTAGCAGCTCCAACGTGAACCCGAAGAGAATACACCAGCTTTCAACCCAACTTCAATCCGACGAGAATCCGACACCAAAATATCTCGACCGACAGCAAAATATCTGACAATCTGAACGATGCCTCTCTCCGCATCAGTCTCCTCTCTCTCTGCCCTCTCTCCAGCAAGCAAGCATGTTTGCAACGACCTTGTTGGGCTCTCCGAGGCTCACGCAACAGGTCGAGAGGAACATCATTCTTTCAGGCCGTGTGGTTGTGCAAACACTCGGCAAGCCCATCTCGTATGTGCCGTCTGCGTACGGCCTGCATGCTGACTTGGCGTTGCACCGCTTCCCATCAGTGTTGCACGAACGCGTACGGGTATCAATCGCTCTCGCTCTTGCCCCCTCTCTCTCACTCAAGTACCGGCTGTTGCAGGAGCTCCTGGCACGAGACGTCGCTGCTCCGCACGCCCACGCCAACAAGGCCTTTGCGATCGAGTGGCTCAACAATGATACTGGTAACTGATCCCTTCCTCCAATCTTGCGTCAAGGTCGTGGGTTCTCGTTCACTCACACCACGCGGTCGATACATTTGTAGTGCTCATCGGCACCAAGGACAACAAAGTTCGTACACTCCGCCAATACCGATCTCGATCTCAATCTCAATCTCACACCGCGAGGACTCTCCTGCTCTCGTGTAGTTGCTCTGCTACTCGCTCGCCACTTTGAAGGCCTTCGAGGTTCCGCTGCCTACCCCGGTCGCAAGCCTCACCGAGCCTGAGGAGCTTTGCGGCATCCATGCCATCGTGCGCTCGCCCAGCCACTCCACCGTCGTTTCGGGTTCGTCGAATCCGTGTGACGTGGCGTTGTTCTCGGCGCCACGTCTGCAACCGGCTGCTGTGTTGAGAGGCCACCGTGACTGGGTCTTTGGGTGCCAGTACCTCGATGACTCGCTTCTTGTCACTGGTCCGTACCATATGCACCCTCCAACCACTGCTGCCATTACTCGCTGGCCATCAACCAACCACGACGACGACTCACGGCGCTCAACCATTTAGTATCGCGAGACAGTACCGTTCGACTCTGGGATGTGCGGCTCGATGAGGACACCATCATCGACACGGATGTGCAGTATCATCGCACGCCATTGCTGACGCGTATCGAGCACACACGCAAAGTTCGAGCTGTTTGTATGAACGGCAACACCAAGGTATCCACAGAATCTCTCTCTCTCTCTCTCTCTCTCGCGATTGTTGCAGGTATCGTGGATCATTGTGGCCACTTACGCGTCTCGATTCGACTAGATACTGGCCACACTCTCAGCTGACCTGACGCTCAAGCTCTGGGACACCTCGAACATGAACGTGGTACGATATTCCAATCGGTCTCTTTGCTCGTCCGCACCTTCTCGCTGATTGCCGTGGTTCCGCTGCCGCCACCGCTGTCTTGCAGATCTCGAGTGCGTTCCTCAACAAGGTCGACCTGGTTTGCGTTGCAGCGAGCGACGAGTACGACGTGTTCGCCGTTGGCAGCCGCGAGCACATTACGCTGATCGACCCGCGTGCCAAAGCTATCACCGACGTGCCGAACCAAGACCACACGTGGGGTACGCCACGAATCGCTGGCTCGCCAGTCACACCGTGTACTCGCTGCTTATCAGGAAATACGCAGGTGTTCGCTCGATCTCGTTCAATCGCAGCGTGATCACTGCCGGCGGAGGTCACGGCCGCTTGTCATTCTTCGACATCCGCCTCAACGGCTGGATACCGACTGAGAACGACGCCAACTATCTCCAGAGCTCTCCCGCATGGCTCAAGGCCTCGGGTCAATCGACCTTTCACGGGCTCGACATCACCAATGCCATCTTTGCGCACCGCTGGGATCCGCACGGTGCGCGCTTGCTGGTGGCCGGCGGCCCACTCATGATCGGGCTCGAAGGATGCTACATTGCTGTATGGTCGTAAGACCACGATCACTCGATCGCTTCACAAGCACTTGCCAGCCCAAAACTCTGGAAACGCCTCCATACCAATAAACAACAACAACAACGACGACGACGGCGACGACAACAGCAACGACGACGAGAACAAAATTGTGCTCACAAGGAAGCGATCTGTGATATCCGGAGGGTTGGGCCTGTTGTAATCGATGCACCGGCCGGCCGACTCGGCTGCCACTCACTCGATTCACTCAGCGACAGCAACCTTACTGACCGAGTTGGCATACTGGAACGAGTCCGACGACATATAGTCGACAATATCCAATGCCACGGCACAGCTCTCACGAACCACTCGTTCCTTGTCCTGCAGCATTGTCGTGCGCATGGGAGTATCAGTATTACGCAACACTGTAGCGTGAATCCACGCTGGAGAGAGAGAGAGAGAGATCGCTCGCTAGCTCGTGCATACCGAATCGTAGTAGCGCTGCAAGGTTTCGAGGACCTCCGGCGTCGCGATCGAGCCAAGGGCTTCAGCCGCCTCGTGGCGCACCATCGGGTGCTCATCGAGCTTGCTCAGCACCTCAGAAAGCGCTGGTACCGAGTGCGGATGCTGTAGTTGTCCAAACACGTAGGCGATCTCGTGGCGCAGCAAGGCGCTCTTTGCACCAAAACCAGCGGCCAGTGCCTACACCGTTCGAAACTCAACAGTTACACAACGGCATACGTATGCGTGTGTTGTGGTGGTATTTGTGTCTGCACGTACGTCCACCGCCTCCTCAGAGCCAATATCACGCAGCGCAAACATGGCGCCATAGCGATGGAACATCGGTTTGCTCTCGTCGATCAGCAGCTCGCGCAACTCTGCGACCGTTGCATTGGCACTATGGAGGTAGTGGTCGATTGTCAGTCTCGCTCTATCACCCACTCTCTTTCATTGTAGCATTGAATCGTACTCGATCGGAGGAGCAGGATCAATCGAATGGAACTTGGATCGCTGCGCCTCATCCATGCCTTCAGCGTCGCTCGCGTGCTCCACGAACCACTTGATGCGGTCGACGGCGAGCTGGCACGTCTCCGCTACCTCAGCTAGCGGAATATCGCTGCAGGACCTCCAAGGCACACGGGTCTCCGATGGCACCCAAGGCCTCGCCAGCCTCGTGGCGAACCATGCTGTTCTCGCCGAGGTCCTCGAGCACCGACGTCAAGAACGGAATGGCGTACGGGTCCTTCATCTGGCCGAGCACGAACGCAATCTCATGGCGCAAGAGGGCACTGCCGTCCTCCATACCTGCTCTCCAACTTGCTTGTGAGGAGCTCGCGCAGCGAGCGCAACCAACAGCAGGAGCAGCGACGACGAACCAGCAATAAGCGCATCGATAGCGAGGTGGCCGCCAAGGTTGCACAGCGTGAAGATCGCTCGGAATCGCTCGGTGATCGGCGCTTGTTTGTTGGTCAGCAACTTGCGAACACCTTCAATGACCTCAGGCGTCGCAACGAGAGTGGTAGTGGTGGTGCTCTGGTCCTCCTCCTCGTCACCCACCGCAACGCCATCAACAAGAGCGTCGGCCATGACCAGCAAGCAAGCACGTGCAGAAGGGAAGGCGCAGAGAAGAGAGAAAAAGAGATCGAAGAGATCGGGAGAGAAGAGAG
>ERZ778027.3356-NODE-3356-length-16374-cov-5.369324_pt1 | contig 16374 bp, 18 predicted proteins | sample MGYA00375757_ERZ778027 | MGnify/ENA primary metagenome ERZ778027 (study PRJEB29350, sample SAMN05389817) | bioreactor metagenome | isolation source: Ammonium sulfate bioreactor | place: South Africa: University of Cape Town | collected 2014-02-18 ... | reverse complement strand
GGATATTCGGTGACGAAGATCTTCTCCGGCGCATTGCGCACCTCGGCCGGGTCGTTGACCACCAGCGTCTTCGGATGGACGCGCTCGAGGAGATGCGTCGTCGTGATGTAGCCCATGTCGAAGGGCGGGTCCTGGCGCAGCAGCACCACGTCGAAGCTGGAGAGATCGGCCCGCTCGGTCTCGCCGACCGTGAAATGATCACCGGGCGTGTCGCGCACCGTGACCGTCTCGAGACGGGCCTCGACGCGGCCATTGTTCAGCGACAACCGGTCGGGCGTGTAGTGGAAGAGGCGATGGCCGCGGCGCTGCGCCTCCAGCATCAGGGCGAAGGTCGAGTCGCCGCGGATGCTGATGCGGGCGATATGATCCATCTGGACGGCGACGGAAAGCGACATGGCGATCTCGGATCATGCGGGGCTGGATGGGCCTTGCTTATCGCGCGGCAAGGGGCGTCATGGCAATCGGCCTGATGGCAGCCGCCCTTATCGATCCGCGCCGAAGGAGTCCGGCAGGTGTTGCGGCAGCCGGCCGGGGACCATGAGGACGAGATCGAAGCGGAGCGTCAGCGCCAGCGCCTCGGGATGGCGCGCGATATAGGATTCGGCGGCCCGGACGATTCGCTGGCGCCCCTGCGGCGTCACCGCATAGGCGGCGCTCGTCGCGTCATTGCGGCTTTTCACCTCGACGAAGGCGAGCACGCTTCCCCGCTTCATGACGAGGTCGATCTCGCCGACCGGGCTCTTGTAGCGGCGCGCCACCACGCGGTAGCCCTTGAGGCCGAGCCAGAGCGCGGCGAGCGTCTCGGCGAGCCGGCCGCGCTGCTCGGCGGCGCGGCGGCCCTCAGTCGGCGCCGCCACGATCATCCCCATCCTTCGTCGCGTCACCCGCCTTCAGCGCCAGCGCCCGCTGGTAGAGATCGCGGCGCGGCAGGCCGGTCGCCGCAGCGGCGCGCTGCGCCGCCTCCTTGACCGACAGCTCGGCGAGGAGATCTTCCAGCAGTGCGTCGACATCGGAGGCGTCGGGAACGGTTTCCTCCGGCGGCCCGACCAGGATCACGATCTCCCCCTTCGGCGTCGGCTCGGATGCGAGTTCGGCGGCGAGCGAGCCGAGCGTGCCGCGCCGCACCGTCTCGAACAGCTTGGTGAGCTCGCGCGCCAGCACCGCCGGCCGCTCCGCGCCGAGCGTTTCGGCGAGGTCGCTGAGCGCATCGGCGGTGCGGTGCGGCGATTCGTAGAAAACGAGAGTCGCCGGGACGGCGGCCAGCGCGGCGATGCGCTTCTTGCGCGCCACGGTTTTCGTCGGCAGGAAGCCGGCGAAGAGGAAGGCGTCGGTCGGCAGGCCGGCGGTGACGAGGCCGGAGAGGATGGCCGAGGCGCCGGGGATCGGCACCACCCTATGGCCCGCGTCCGCGACGGCGCCGACGAGGCGGAAGCCGGGATCGGAGATGAGCGGCGTCCCGGCGTCGGAGACGAGCGCGACGCTCTTGCCGTCTTCCAGCGCCGCCAGCAGGCGCGGCCGCTGCTCCTCGGCATTGTGCTCGTGATAGGCGAGCAGCGACGCGGAAATGCCGTAGTGATTGAGGAGAACGCGCGTCACGCGCGTATCCTCGCAGGCGACGAGATCGGCGGCGGCGAGCACCTGCAGCGCGCGCAGCGTCACGTCACGGAGATTGCCGATCGGGGTTGAGACGATGTAGAGCCCGGTCTCGAGCGGCGGCGCCTCGAAGGAATGGCCGTCGATCGCATAGCGCCTGTTGGGAGTTTCGCTGCCGGTCATCGGTGACGGTTCGGAAACGGCGTTGCGAAATCATCCATGGGCGGCATCGGCTCCCTCACTCGCGCGGCGGGGCCGCGATCCGCTATCAATAGCGGCAGGACGAGGCCGGGAGAAGGCGGATGCGAACGGGCTCAAGGCGAGGCGTGATCGGGAGACTGGGCGTCGCGGCGCTGGCGCTCGCCATGCTCGCCGCCTGCGCGCCGACGATGGAGCAGTCCGGACCCGGCGTGCCGACGCCGCCGCAGCCGGCGATGGGCGAGCGGATCGGCAACGGATCGGTCAAGGTGGCGCTGCTTCTGCCCCGCTCGGCGCCCGGCAATGCCGGCATCGTCGCGGCGAGCCTTCGCAACGCCGCCGAGATGGCGGTGCGCGAGACGCCAGGGGCCGACATCACCCTCATCGTCGAGGACGACAAGGGTACGCGCGAAGGCGCCCGCGCTGCGGCGGTCGCGGCGCTCGATGCCGGCGCGGAACTCATCATCGGGCCGCTGCTCGCGCCGGCCGTGCGCGGCGTCGCCGAGGTGACGCGGCCCGCCGGCGTGCCGGTGCTGGCGCTCTCCAGCGACGCGACGGTGGCGGCACGCGGCGTCTATGTGCTCGGCTTCCTCCCCGAGGGCGACGCCGAGCGCATCGCGAGCTTCGCCGAGGCGCGCGGCCGCCGTTCGCTGGCGGCACTCCTCCCGGAAAACGGCTATGGCGGGGTGTTCGGCGCGGCGCTGCAGAAGACCGTTTCGGCGGGCGGCGGCTCGGGCCTCGTCACGGTCGCGCGCTATCCGGCCGATGGCGGCGCGATCGCGGCGCGGGTCGCCGGGCTGGTGCAACTGGCAGGCAGCGGCGGCATCGATGCCGTGGCGGCGCCGGCGGCCGACGAGGCGCCGCTCCGGCTCGGCGCCGCGCTGGCGAGCGCCCGGCTCTCCGGCCGCGTCCAGCTTCTCGGCTCCGGCCAATGGGACGACGCCCGCATCCTCTCGGCGCCGGGCCTCGAGGGCGGCTGGTTTCCGGCCCCCGACAAGAGCGGCTTCACCGGCTTCGCCGCGCGCTACGCCGCCGCCTATGGCAGCGCGCCGCCGCGCCCGGCCGCGCTCGCCTTCGATGCGACGCGGCTCGCCGCCGGTCTCACCTCCCGCTTCGGCACCCGCCGCTTCGCCTTCGAGACGCTGACCAATGCCAATGGCTTTTCGGGCGTCGACGGCGCCTTCCGCCTGCTGCCGAACGGCCTCAGCCAGCGCAGCCTCGCGATCTACGAGATCCGCGGCGGACGGGCGGAGATCATCGATCCGGCGCCGAAGCGCTTTCCGCCGCCACCGCAGTAGCCTTCACGCCGCGAGGTCGGCGACCACCGCGTCGAGCACGAAGGCGCCTTCGCGGGTGGCGCGGACGCGGTGCGGGCCGAGCCGCTCGACCATGCCATGCGCGATGAGATCGGCGAGGCGGCTCGGATCGAGCGGCCGGCCGGCGATGGCGCGGTAGCGGCGAAGATCGATGCCCTCGACGAGGCGCAGCCCCATCAGCAGCATCTCGTCGGCCGATTCGTCGGGCGTCAGCACGTCGTCGGTGTCGATGCCGTCGCCCCAGGATTCGACCCGCGCCAACCATTTCTCCGGCTCGCGCGCCGTCGCGGTGGCATGGCGGCGGCCGTCGACGATCAGCCGGCCATGCGCGCCGGGGCCGATGCCGGCATATTCGCCATAGCGCCAATAGACGAGATTGTGCCGGCATTCCGCGCCGGGCGCGGCGTGGTTGGAGATCTCGTAGGCCGGGCGGCCCGCCTCGTCGCAGACGGCCTGCGTCACCGCGAACAATTCGGCGGCGACGTCCTCGTCGGGGATCTGCAGCTTGCCGGCCTCGTAGAGTTTCTCGAACATCGTGCCCGGCTCGATGGTGAGCTGGTAGAGCGAAAGATGGTCGGAGGCGCGGGCGAGCGCGGCGCGGAGCTCGGCTTCCCAGAGCGCCGGCGTCTGGCCGGGCCGGGCATAGATGAGATCGAAGGAAAGCCGCGGGAAGGTGGCGCGGGCGATCTCGACGGCCGCGAGCGCCTCGTCGGCGCTGTGCAGGCGGCCGAGCGCGCGCAGGTCTGGATCGTTGAGCGCCTGAACGCCGAGCGAGACGCGATTGACGCCGGCGGCGCGATAGCCGCGGAAGCGCTCGGCCTCCACGCTGGAGGGGTTCGCCTCCATCGTGATCTCGGCATCGGGCGCCAGCGTCCAGACCGACGCGATGGCATCGAGCACGGTACCGACGGTCGCCGGGTCCATCAGCGAGGGGGTGCCGCCGCCGAGGAAGATGGAATCGACGCGCCGCTTGCCGATGCGCGCCGCGGTCTGCTTCAGTTCGGCGACCAGCGCGCCAGCGAAGCGGACCTGGTCGACGCCCTCGCGCCGCACATGCGAGTTGAAGTCGCAATAGGGGCATTTCGAGGCGCAGAACGGCCAGTGCACATAGACGCCAAAGCCCGGATCGATCGGCTCGTCCGGGGCATGGTCCTGTGCGGCGTCGGCGGGTGTGACCAAGCGGATCAATCCTGAAGCTCGGCGGCGGCGAACAGCGCGAAGGCGCGGGCGCGGTGAGACAGCGCATCGGTGCGCCCGGCCGACCAGCCATGCTTCTCCTCGGCGCTCATCTCGCCGAAGGTGCGCTCATGGCCCTCCGGCAGGAACATCGGGTCATAGCCGAAGCCGATCGTGCCGCGCGGCGGCCAGACCATCGTCCCCTCGACCTCGCCGCGGTAATAGCGGCGCTCGCCGCCGGGGAAGGCGAGGCAGAGCACGGCGACGAAGCGGCCGGTGCGCGCCTCGGGCGACACCGCCTTCGCCAGCTGCAGCTTCTCCTCGACATTGCGCATGGCGCGCGAGAAATCCTTGTCGGAGCCAGCCCAGTCGGCCGAGTAGACCCCCGGTTCTCCGCCGATCGCGTCGACGCAGAGGCCCGAATCGTCCGACAGCGCAGGATAGCCCGAGGCGGTCGCCGCCGCGACGGCCTTGATCGTCGCGTTTTCCTCGAAGGTGGTGCCGGTTTCCGGCGGCTCGGGCAGGCCGAGTTCGCCCGCCGACACCGTCTTGAGGCCGAACGGCTTCAGGAGATCGGCGAATTCGCGCAGCTTGCCCTTGTTGTGCGTGGCGACGACGAGCGTATCGCCCGGCGAAAGACGCGGCCCGCTCATAGGCCCATCGCCTTCTTCTGCAGCTCGACGAGTTCGCCGATGCCGGTCTTGGCGAGGGCGAGCATCGCGGTCAGCTCCGCCTCGTCGAAGGGCTTGCCCTCGGCGGTGCCCTGGATCTCGACGATGCCGCCGGAGCCGGTCATCACGAAATTGGCGTCGGTCTCGGCTTCCGAATCCTCGTCATAGTCGAGATCGAGCACGGCCTTGCCGCGATAGATTCCGACCGAGACGGCGGCGACATGGTCGCGGATGACCTTGGGGCCGACCATGTTGCGCGCCTTCATCCACTCGATGCATTCCCACAGCGCGATGAAGCCGCCGGTGACGGAGGCGGTGCGCGTGCCGCCATCGGCCTGCAGCACGTCGCAATCGATGGTGATCTGCTTCTCGCCGAGATGGACGAGATCGACCACCGCGCGCAGCGAGCGGCCGATCAGCCGCTGGATCTCCAGCGTGCGGCCACCCTGCTTGCCGGTCGTCGCCTCGCGGCGCATGCGGTCGCCGGTCGAGCGCGGCAGCATGCCGTATTCGGCGGTGACCCAGCCCTTGCCGGAGCCGCGCAGCCAGGCCGGCGGCTTCTCTTCCAGGCTCGCCGTGCACAGCACATGCGTGTCGCCGAAGCGCACCAGGCAGGATCCTTCGGCATGCTTGGCGACGCCGCGTTCGAACGAGACCGGTCGCATGGCATCGGCGGCGCGCTTTGAGGGTCGCATCAGCTTTCCTTGGCTAAGTCGGGACCAGTGCTTGTAGCCGCCGAGGCGAGCCGACGCAAAGCCCCGCTTGAAGCGGCGCGGAAAATCGACACTTAATCCCTTTGACGACATTCGACAGAAGAGACATGGCAAGGGAACGATCGGAACCTCAAGGAGAGCGCGCGCCGGCCGAGACGGGCAGCGCCTCGACCCTGGCACGGCTCGACCGCCGCTCGCGCGAGATCTTCCGGCGCATCGTGGACACCTATCTCGAGACGGGCGAGCCGCTGGGCTCGCGCAATCTCGCGCGCATCCTGCCGATGGCGCTGTCGCCGGCCTCGATCCGCAATGTGATGGCCGATCTCGAATATCTCGGCCTCATCTATTCGCCGCACACCTCGGCCGGCCGCCTGCCGACCGAGAGCGGGCTGCGCCTGTTCGTCGATGCCATGCTGGAGGTCGGCGATCTGACGACCGAGGAACGGCGCGACATCGAGACCCGTGTCGCCGCCGGCGGCGGGCAGCGGCCGGTCGACGATCTCCTCGCCGATGCGAGCCGCATGCTGTCGGGCCTTTCGCGCGGCGCCGGCGTCGTGCTCGCCTCGAAATCCGACCAGCGGCTGAAACAGGTCGAGTTCCTGCGCCTCGAGCCGAGCCGCGCGCTCGTCGTGCTCGTCGGCGAGGACGGCTCGGTCGAGAACCGGCTGATCGATATCGAGCCCGGCACCACGCCCTCGACGCTGGTCGAGGCCGCCAACTACATCAACGCCCATCTGCGCGGCCGCAGCCTTTCGGAGGCGCGCAGCGAATTGCAGCTCCGCCAGGAGAGCATGCGCGCCGAACTCGACCAGTTGACCGCGCGGCTCGTCGACCAGGGGCTGGCGAGCTGGGCCTCGGTCGGCGGCAACCGGCCGGAAACGCTCATCGTGCGCGGCCAGGCGAACCTCCTCGACGATGTCCGCGCCGCCGAGGATCTCGAACGCATCCGCCTGCTCTTCGACGATATCGAAACGCAGCGCGAGCTGATCGGCCTTCTCGGCAGCGCCGAGGAAGGCGAGGGCGTCCGCATCTTCATCGGCTCCGAGAACAAGCTGTTCTCGCTCTCCGGCTCCTCGCTCGTCGTCTCGCCCTATCGCGATTCCGAAAGCCGCGTCGTCGGCGTGCTCGGCGTCATCGGCCCGACCCGGCTCAACTATGCCCGCATCGTGCCGATGGTCGACTACACCGCCAAGCTTGTGGGCCGCCTGATCCGCTGAAACGGCCGCGCGCCGCGACCCGATGGCGCCTCGACACGTAAGCTGCCAGAGACTATTGGAAGGGTTCGACAAAGTCGGCAGGACAGGGCGGCAGGAGCGGAGCATGACGGCGCAGACGGGCAAGCTGGTCACGATCTTCGGCGGGTCCGGTTTCATCGGCCGCCATGCGGTCCGCGCGCTGGCCAAGCGCGGCTGGCGCATCCGCGTCGCGGTGCGGCGCCCCGATCTCGCCGGCCATGTGCAGCCGCTCGGCGCCGTCGGCCAGATCATGCCGGTGCAGGCCAATCTGCGCTATCGCTGGTCGGTCGACCGCGCCGTCGAAGGCGCCGACGCCGTCGTCAATCTCGTCGGTATTCTCTCGGAAAGCGGCCGCCAGAGCTTCAACGCCGTGCAGGCCTTCGGCGCTCGCGCGGTGGCCGAGGCGACGCGCGCCGCCGGCATTCCGACCCTCGTCCAGATGTCGGCGCTCGGCGCCCATCCGGATTCGCAGTCGCTTTATGCCAGGAGCAAGGCCGAGGGCGAGGCGGCGGCGCTGGAGACCGTGCCCGGCGCGGTCGTGCTGCGCCCCTCGATCGTGTTCGGTCCCGAGGACAAGTTCTTCAACCGCTTCGCCGATCTGACGCGCTATCTGCCGGCGCTGCCGCTCATCGGCGGCGGCACGACGAAGTTCCAGCCGGTCTTTGTCGGCGATGTCGCCGAGGTGATCGCCCGCGCCGTCGATGGCACGGTGGAAGGCGGCAGGATCTACGAACTCGGCGGACCGGAGGTGAAGACATTCCGCGAATGCCTTGAGCTCATCCTTTCCGAGATCGGCCGCAGCCGGCCGCTGGTGTCGCTGCCCTGGGGCGTCGCCCGCGCGCAGGCTTCCGTCATGGAATGGCTGCCCAATCCGATGATGACCCGCGACCAGCTGAAGCTGCTCGAGACCGACAATGTCGTGTCCGAGAAGGCCGTCGCGGAAGGCCGCACGCTGGAAGGGCTTGGCATTCAGCCGACGAGCCTCGAGGCGGTGCTGCCGTCCTATCTCGTGCGCTTCAAGCCGCACGGCCAGTTCGACCACAAGCGCACCGCCTGACCGGCGCGCGATCGGCGAGGCTGGACGGGGCCCTTTCGGGCCCCGTTTTCGTTTCGAGGCTCAGCCAAAGGTGAGCACGGCCGCCAGCGCGATGGCGCCGACGACGATGCGCCAATAGGCGAAGGGCGCGAAGCCGCGCTGGCTGACGAAATCGAGCAGGTGGCGCACGACGAAGACGCCGGCGATGAAGGCGGCGACGAAGCCGATGCCGATATTGATCAGCGCCGCGTCGCTGAGCGCGGCGTGGTTCTTGTAAAGATCATAGGCGAAGGCGCCGACCATGGTCGGCATCGCGAGGAAGAACGAGAACTCGGCCGCCGAGCGCTTGTCGCTGCCAAACGCCATGGCGGCGACGACGGTGGCGCCCGAGCGCGACACGCCGGGGATCATGGCGAGACACTGCACGATGCCGATCGCGAGATACATCGGCAGCGGGAAGTCCATCGCGTCGTGATAGCGCGGCCGCATGTCGAGCCGGTCGACGATCAAGAGCACGAAGCCGCCGAGAATGAGCGTGATCGAGATCAGCATCGGGCTCTCGAACAGCACCCGCTTGATGAAGTCATGCGCGATGACGCCGACGACGACCGCCGGCAGGAAGGCGACGAGCACGCCGATCACGAAGCGTCGGGTGCGCGGATCATGCGGCAGGTCCTTCAGGATCTTCAGGATGCGCGCGGCATAGACGGTGAGGATCGCGAGGATCGCGCCGAGCTGGATCAGCACCTCGAAGGCCCGGCCGGGGCTGTCGAAGCCGAGGAAGTGGCCCGCGAGCAGCAGATGGCCGGTCGAGGATACCGGGATGAACTCCGTCAGGCCCTCGATGAGGCCGAGAATGAGCGCATCCAGCATGCTTTTGGGATCCATGGATCACCCTTGTTTCGGGACGAGGGGGAGTGAGCGCGAATCGGCTTGATCGCGGTGACGATGGCAGCCTATATGCGGGCCGCGAAAGATCGGCGGCAATTGGACGAACTGCCGCAAAATCGCTGTCTTTGCCCGCCACACCTCGCCGCGTGTCGATGTCCCAGCTTCACCACCACCCGTTTTCCGCCGCGTCCCGCTATGTCCGCCTCGTGCTGGCCGAGTATGACGAGACCGTCGAATTCATCGAGGAGAAGCCCTGGCTGCGCGTCCCGGCGCTGTTGCAGATGAACCCGGCCGGCACGCTGCCGATCTTCATCGACGACAATGACACGGTGGTGAGCGGCGGGTCCGTGGTCGCGGAATATCTCGTCGAGACCAAGGGCGCGCGCATGGGCGAGGTTCGGCTGATGCCCGAGCATGCCGCAGACCGCGCCGAGGTCCGCCGTCTCGTCGAGTGGTTCTCGCAGAAGCTCCATGGCGAGGTGACGAACTATCTCGTCACCGAGAAGGTCTACAAGCGGCGCATGGGCCCGGGCGAAGGCAGCAATTCGCCCGATCCGGCCGCGCTTCGTGCGGCGCGCGCCAATATCCGCTATCATCTGCAATATATCGGCTATCTGGCCGGACGCAGGAACTGGCTGGCCGGCCGCGAGCTGTCGCTGGCCGATTTCGCCGCCGCGGCGGAGATCTCCTGCATCGACTATCTCGGCGAGGTGCCATGGGAAGCCGACGAGACGGCGAAGGCGTGGTACGCGCGGGTGAAGTCCCGCCCGTCCTTCCGCTCGCTGCTCGCCGACACGCTCCGGGGCGTCCCCGCCTCGACCCATTACGCGGATCTCGACTTCTGAACGAAGCCGGCCGCGATGGCGCTCACGATGTCGCCCTTGCGGCCGAGAAGACCCGCCTCGTCGCCGATGCGCTGAGCGAGGGCTTCGATGCCGTCCGCATCGCCGCGCCCGATGCCATCCCCCAAGCGGCGCCGCGCCTGCGCGCCTTTCTCGAAGCGGGACGGCACGGCACCATGGCATGGATGGCGGAGACCGAGGCGCGGCGCGGCGATCCGCGCATGATCTGGCCGGATGTCCGCGCCGTCGTGATGCTCGGGCTCAATTACGGCCCCGAGACCGATCCCCGCGCCATCCTCGCCAAGGCCGATCGCGGCGCGATCTCCGTCTATGCGCAGAACCGCGACTATCACGACGTCATCAAGGGCAAGCTGAAGCTGCTCGCCGGCCGCCTCGCGGCGCGCAGCGGCGCCGAGGTCAAGGTGTTCGTCGACACCGCGCCGCTGATGGAAAAGCCGCTGGCCGCCGCCGCCGGCATCGGCTGGCAGGGCAAGCACACCAATCTCGTCTCGCGGGATTTCGGGTCCTGGCTCTTTCTCGGCGCGATCCTGACCGCGCTGCCGCTCCAGCCGGACGAGCCCGAGCGCGACCATTGCGGCTCCTGCCGCGCCTGCCTCGACGCCTGCCCGACCGCCGCCTTTCCGGCGCCCTATCAGATCGATGCGCGGCGCTGCATCTCCTATCTCACCATCGAGCATGCCGGCCCGATCCCGCCCGAGTTCCGCGCCGCGATGGGCAACCGCATCTATGGCTGCGACGACTGTCTCGCCGCCTGCCCGTGGAACAAGTTCGCGCAGGCCGGCGCCGAGATGAAGCTGAAGGCGCGGGCGGACCTTGCCGCGCCCCGCCTCGCCGACCTTGCGAGGCTGGACGATGCCGCCTTCCGCGCGCTGTTCTCAGGTTCGCCCGTGAAGCGCATCGGCCGCGACCGCTTCCTGCGCAACGTGCTGATCGCCATCGGCAATTCGAAGGACGCGTCGCTGGTCCCGTTGGTTGTGGAGCGCCTCGGCGACCCCGCCGCGATCGTCCGCGGCGCCGCCATATGGGCGCTGGGTCGGCTGGATCCGGAGCGGGCGAGGCTGGAGGCGCATCGGGCGAGCGGAGAACCCGATGCGGACGTGCAGCGGGAATGGCGTCAGCTCGCGCGCGGCGATCTTGTCAGCGGATAGCCGCGGTCAGAACGGCACGTCGCGTACCTGCGTCCCGTCCCGCGCGTCGTCGAATGTCGGCGCAGCGGCGAGCAGCGCGCCAATCGAGCACGTGCCGGTCGGGGAAGGAACGGGGTGCCCGAGTTCGCGCGCCGCCTCGATCCAGGCTGCGATCGCATCCTGAACCCTGGCGAGCGCCTCCTCGGGCGACGCGCCGTCGCTCATGCAGCCGGGGAGGTCCGGAACGCTCGCGACGAAGCCACTGCCGTCTTCCTCGGCCAGCGGCTCGATGAGGACCTGATAGCGAAGCGCCGCCAAGGCTCGCCTCCCACCGTTCACCCCTTCAGCACCTTCTTCTCCGCCACCGTCGTGTCGGCGTTGAGGCGGTAGACGATCGGCACGCCCGTCTCGAGCTCCTGCTTGAGGATCTCCTCGGGCGTCAGGCCTTCGAGCGCCATGATGAGGGCGCGCAGCGAATTGCCATGTGCCGCGACCAGGACCTTCTCGCCGCGCATCACGGGCGGCAGGATGTTGAAGAGATAATAGGGCCAGACGCGGGCACCGGTGTCCTTGAGCGACTCGCCGCCGGGCGGGGCGATGTCGTAGGAGCGGCGCCAGATATGCACCTGCTCCTCGCCCCATTTGGCGCGGGCGTCGTCCTTGTTGAGGCCGGAGAGGTCGCCATAGTCGCGCTCGTTGAGGGCGAGGTCGCGCGTGGTCGGGAGATCCGGCTGGCCGATTTCCTCGAGGATCAGCTTCAGCGTGTGCTGCGCGCGGGTCAGCACCGAGGTGAAGGCGATGCCGAACTGCAGGTCGAGCGCCTTCAGCCGCTTGCCGGCGGCGCGCGCTTCCTCGACGCCCTTCGGCGTCAGGTCGGGATCGCGCCAGCCGGTGAAGAGGTTCTTGAGGTTCCAGTCGCTCTGGCCGTGGCGCACGAGCACGAGGATGCGGTCCATGGGCTGTTCCTTGGGAGGGGAGGTCAGGAGAAGCCGAGCACGTCGGCCATGGAATAGCGGCCGGGCTTGCGGCCCCTGGCCCAGAGCGCGGCCTTGACGGCGCCGCGCGCGAAGATGGCCCGGTCGGCGGCGTGATGCGACAGCGTGATCGTCTCGCCTTCGCCGGCGAAGAGCACCGAATGATCGCCGGCGACCGAGCCGCCGCGCAGCGTCGCAAAGCCGATCGTCCCTTCGAGGCGCGGACCGGTATGACCGTCGCGCACGCGCACCGAGGCGTCGGCGAGCGAGACCTCGCGGCCGTCGGCGGCGGCCTTGCCGAGCAGCAGCGCCGTGCCGGAGGGCGCATCCACCTTGTGGCGGTGGTGCATCTCGAGGATCTCGATGTCGAAGGACGGGTCGAGCGCCCGTGCCGCCTGGCGCACGAGAAGGGCGAGCAGGTTGACGCCGAGGCTCATATTGCCGGACTTGACGATGACGGCATGGCGCGCGGCCGCGTCGATCGCCGCCTCGTCGTCGGCGGAAAGGCCGGTCGTGCCGATGACATGGACGATGCGCGCCTGCGCCGCGATCTCGGCGAAGGCGAGCGTCGCGGCCGGGCTGGTGAAATCGAGCACGCCGTCGGCCTTGGCGAACACCGGCAGCGGATCGTCGGTCACGGCGATCCCGGCCGCCGGCAGCCCGGCGAGCGTGCCGGCATCGGCACCCAGCGTCTCGGCGCCTTCGCGCTCGACAGCGCCGACGAGCGTCACGCCTGGCGTCTCGTGGATGATGCGGATCAGCGTGCGGCCCATCCGTCCGCCCGCGCCCACGACGACGAGGCCCATATCGGTCATGTTGCGAAGTCCCAGCTTGTCCGCGTCCCTATAGCAGGGGCGGCGCGGGCATGAAACGCCGCTGATGCCGCGCCGGTGCCGCGGCGAGGGCTATTTCGCGATCGCGAGTTCGATTTCCGAGAGGATCGAGCGGGCGACGCCGCGCGGATCGGCCGCCGCGATGATCGGCCGGCCGACCACGAGATGATCGGCACCGGCGGCGATCGCGTCGGACGGTGTCGCGACGCGCTTCTGGTCGCCGGTCGGCGCGCCGCGCGGGCGGATGCCGGGCGTCACGATCGACATGCCCGCCCCGACGATTGCCCGCATCGCGCGCGCCTCTTCCGGCGAGCAGACGATGCCGTCCATGCCGGCAGCCCGTGCATCGGCGGCGCGGCGCGCGACCAGTTCGGCGACGCCGCCCGCGAAGCCGGCGGCGGCGAGATCGGCCTCGTCCATCGAGGTCAGCACGGTCACGGCGAGGAGGCGGAGCGCCGCGTCACCCTTGCCGGCGACCGCGGCGCGCATCGCCTTCGGATAGGCGTGGATGGTGCAGAAGGTCATGCCGAGCCGCGCGATGTTCTCCACCGCGTGCTCGACCGTGTTGTCGATGTCGAGCAGCTTGACGTCGAGGAACACCTTCTTGCCCTGGTCGACGAGGCGGCGGGCGAAATCGAGGCCGCCGGCGAAGGTGAGCTGCAGCCCGACCTTGTAGAAGACGACATCGTCGCCGAGCGTCCTCACCATCGCCTCCGCCTCGGCGACGGTGGGCAGGTCGAGGCCGACGATCAGTTTGTCGCGCATGTCGAGGATGGGCATTGGCGAGGTCTCGCTTCCGGGGACGGTTCAGCTGTCGGGGACGAGGCGGCGGGCGGCGAAGACGGTCTCGCGGGCCAGCGCCTGCAGGCGGGCGGAGAGCTGTGGATCGTCGAGCCGGCCCTTGGCGTCGAAGGCGAGGCCGGCGCGGCCGATGGCGAGCCCGCCGCCGATCAGCGTCGCGGAGAAGCCGCGCGCGGCGAAGCGCTCGAGTTCGCCGAGCGCCGACAGCGCGCCGGTGTCGTCATCGGAAACGGCGGCGAGCGCGAAGAGCGGCGCCCCGTTTTTCGTCCGGCCATGGGCGATGGCGAGCCATTCGAGCGCGTTGCGCAGCAGCGCCGGCATGCCGCCGCAGACGGAGGGCGTCGCGATGAAGGTGGCGCTGTGCGCCCGCAGCATGGCGCCGAGCTTCACGGCCGGATCCGGCACGGAGGCGGATCCGTCGGCGTCGGAGAGCGGCATCGGATAGTCGGCCAGCGACACGAGCGTCGCCTCGGCGTCGAGAAAGACGATCTCGCGGGCAAACGCCGCGGCGAGCCGGCTTGCCGGTGCGGCAGGCGCGGTCGACCCTGCAAGAAGGAGAATGCGCGGCGGCGCCATCATGATTCCCGTGATGGCGAAGCTCTAGAGTCTTTCCGGCCCGGAGGGAAGCGCCGAGCCGCCGAAGCAACCGTCGCGATGGCGCCCGAATGCCTCTTTGTCAGACGGGCAGCGCGGTGCCGAACTCTTCCATCCGCGTCCAGGGCGCGAGAAGCCCCAGCGGATCGGTGGCGATGACGAGGACATTGCCGCCGCCGCCCGCCTGGTCGTGCCGGCGGTCGATGGCGAAGCCGCCGGCATGGCAGAGCAGCAGCGTTCCGACGCCGCCATGCCCGACCATCACCGTCGTCTCGATGTCCGGGCGCTCGGCAAGGATGGCGGTCACGGCGCCGACGATGCGCCGCTGCGCGTCGATCGCCCGCTCCCAGCCGCGGATGCTCGCCTCGGGCTCGGCGAAGAAACGGTTGGCGGTCGCCTCGAATTCCTGAGGCGGCAGGAAGCCGGTCGCCGAGCGGTCGTTCTCGTGCAGATCGTCGCGGATCTCGACGGAGAGGCCGCGCGGCGCGGCGAGGATTTCGGCGGTCTCGATCGCCTTTTTCTCGCGGCTCGCGACGATCCGGCCGGCCGAGGCGACGAGCGGATGCGGCGCGAAAGCCGAGGCGCGGTCCCGGCCCTTGGCCGAAAGGCCCCAGTCGGGAACCGGCACGGCGGGATCGATCGCGACTTCCGGATGCGAGACGTAGAGGAGAACGGCCATCAGCCCGCCCGGCGATAGAGCCAGACGCGAGCCGGCGGCAGGTTCATGACCACCCAATGGGTGTGTTCGACGGTGAAGAGGCCCGGCTCGGCCGGAACCGGCGGCACCAGCGCATAGGAGAACTGGATCAGCGGCCGGCCCGCCGGCATGCGGTCGAGCGCTTCCAGGATCAGCGCACGCCGCATCTCGAAAGGCCGCGTGAACAGCGGCAGCGAGGAGACGACCGCCGAGATCTCGCCGTCGACGGTGCCCTTCAGCGTCTCGCCGAGCGTATAGGCATCGCCCTCGATGATGTTCACGCCGGCGAAGCGCTTGCGCAGCAGCGCGCAGAAATCGGGATTGAATTCGATCGAGACCAGCCGCTCCGGCGCGACGCCGCGATCGAGCAGCGCCTTGGTGACGACGCCGGTGCCGGGGCCGAGCTCGACCACCGGCCGCGGATCGGCGGGATCGACGAAGCTCGCCATCAGCTTGGTCAGCGCCTTGCCGGACGGGCTGACGGCGCCGGTCGTGAGCGGACGGCCCATCCAGTTGCAGAGGAAGCGGACCTCGTCGGCGACGGCGGATTTCAGCTTGCGCTTCTCGATCGACGACATGCGGCCCTCTCTTTGCGCGCCGCCATCATGCGGCCGTCTTCAAGGCAATCCTGTGACGAAGCCGCCTCACGACCCGCCGAAGAAATCGCGGATGCGGGCGAAGAAGCCGGCCGATTCCGGATTGTTCTCTTCCGACGAGGCCTGCTCGAATTCTTCCAGAAGCTCGCGCTGCCGGCGCGACAGGTTGCTCGGCGTCTCGACGACGACCTGGATATACATGTCGCCCATCTGCGCCGAGCGCAGCACCGGCATGCCCTTGCCCTTGAGGCGGAACTGCTTGCCGGTCTGGGTGCCTTCCGGAACCTTGACCCGCGTCTTGCCCCCCTCGACCGTCGGCACGTCGAACTGGCCGCCGAGCGCCGCCGTGGTGATCGAGATCGGCACGCGGCAGAAGATGTCGGCGCCCTCGCGCTGGAACAGCGCATGCGGCTTCACCGACAGGAAGAGATAGAGGTCGCCCGCCGGGCCGCCCTTGAGGCCCGCCTCGCCCTCGCCGGAAAGGCGGATGCGCGTGCCGTCCTCGATGCCGGCCGGGATGTTGACCTGCAGCGTGCGCTCCTGCGTCTGGCGGCCGGTGCCGCCGCATTTCTCGCACGGGTCGGAGATGATCTCGCCGCGGCCGCCGCAGGTCGGGCAGGTGCGCTCGATCGAGAAGAAGCCCTGCGCGGCGCGGACGCGGCCATGGCCGTCGCAGGTGGTGCAGACCTTGGGATGCGAGCCCGGCCGCGCGCCGGTGCCCGAACAGGTCTCGCAGGCGATCTTGGTCGGGACGCGGATCTCGGCGGTCTTGCCGGAATAGGCTTCCTCGAGCGTGATCTCCATGTTGTAGCGGAGATCGGCGCCGCGTTCGCGGCCGCCCGTGGGGCGCTGGCCGCGCCGCCCGCCCATGAACTCGCCGAAGATGTCGTCGAAGATGTCCGACATCGACGAGCCGAAATCGCCGGAGAAACCGCCGGGGCCACCGCCCGGTCCGTCGAAGGCGGCATGGCCGAAGCGGTCATAGGCGGCGCGCTTCTGCGGGTCGCGCAGCTTCTCGTAGGCCTCGTTGATTTCCTTGAACTTCGACTCGGCTGTGTGA
>ERZ778027.3355-NODE-3355-length-16374-cov-11.497518_pt1 | contig 16374 bp, 21 predicted proteins | sample MGYA00375757_ERZ778027 | MGnify/ENA primary metagenome ERZ778027 (study PRJEB29350, sample SAMN05389817) | bioreactor metagenome | isolation source: Ammonium sulfate bioreactor | place: South Africa: University of Cape Town | collected 2014-02-18 ... | reverse complement strand
TGAATCTTTAATTTTAAGGATCTGTTTTACAATTATAGCTATCACAACTGCATCGGTAACAACAACAGCAGAAACGACAACGATGACTAGTAAGTTTCTGTTTTTTGTGATGTAGTGATCGAGTTTTTTTCGTTTGAAGCTTCCACTCAGACTCAGACAACTACAACTGCATCAGAAAAACGCCCATATATCTGCTCTGGAATTTCATCGAATACCTTATGGCAGAATTATACCGGAACTGGAATATTTATGGATGTAGATACCAGTAATTGCAATTTCACTTCAACACCTTCGTATTTTACGAGTATATCTGGTACAAGTGCGCATTGGGATTTAGCCGGCTACGGTGCTATCTATAATCCTACATCGACAACCTTTAGAATCTATGCGAAATCATTGTCAAGCGCAGATGTTGGAACACTGCTTGATCGTAGTATAGACTGCAAATGGAATGTTCATTGGTTAGGAATACTGGAATAGTATAAAATTATTTTGTTTGCAAAAGTTTATTTCCTTCGTTTGTAACGAATTCCATTTGTTTCGGAATAATGAAACAAAATTTCCAAAATGCTTTAATAAATAAAAAAAACGTATGAATCGATGAAGTTGACTTCATCACTCGAACATCATTATTTGCTTTCTTTGTAGTATCTGTTGATGGATATTGGTACAATGGTTTCTTCGTTTCATGATCATTAAACAGAAAACCTAATGGATAAAATATAATCGTGAATATCATTGAAAATAGATTTCTAATTATCGATGATTTTTTCTTCGGTCGATTTTCATACAAACGTTGCATATTGGGTTTGTAGTTCTTATTCGGATCATGATCGGCTCGAATTCGATCACAATAATTAAATATCGTTTCATATTTTGCGTATATCGACGGAACAAATCTTAGAGGATATATCAATGATGTTAATGTTAAATCAGCAGCTGTAAATTGATTATCAAATAAATATTGTTTATTATGAATATCATTTTGAATTTGTTCAAGAATATGAACCGTTTTCTCGAAAATATTATCTTCGATAATTTGATCGATTCCAAGTCGAATAATGATCATGCAAGAACCAAGGAAACCATAGAAATACGATTTCCAATCATTGCATGATTGTTTACCAAATTGAAAATCAACAAAAACTGAAAGTGAAGCTGGATATTCACTAACAACATAAAGATAGCCCAAACGTCGACTACATAAACCCAATTGACTATCTAATTTCAAACAATATTCAATAATTTCAGCTTTTTTATTTAATGGAAATAGCGTTTTAGTTTTTCCATAATGTTCATCGAGATAAACTAAAATCGGCGTTGAATCAGACATAAAATACGAGCCATTGTTCGGATCTTCGATGAAAGGTGTTAATTTTTGTATGCCTTTTGGAGCTTTTTTAAATACTTCTGTTTGACGGCCCATATAATTGACTCCTTGATATGGTAGAGGATAATGCTCTAATGCCCATCGAACTTTATCACAATAATGTGAAAATGGTATTTGATATAGAACTATAGGTTGCATTTCTTAGTAAAGAATAAAAACAAATAATGTTGTTTATCCCTTCTTCGTCGTTTCGTTTTGTAAAAACAAAATATTATCTTAACCAATTAAATAAACTTTTATTCGAAAAGGACATCTTTAGACAATTTAGTATTATAAAAAATACGAATTCAAGTTGGAGGTGCATACAAATAATTTTCGTTATCAGACTAATCTGTTGATTTTATTTCTTTCATTCAATATTCTATACAATCAGTTCGAACCACCGATGATATCAACACAATATAAACAAGAGTACAAAAGAGAAAAATAAAAAATCTCAGTATAATCCAACAGAGAATCAATTCAATTGAATGATTATAAATTGCAGTATAAAAACAATGTACAAATAGAATATCGACAAATACATGTTGAACGACAATAAACCATGTGATCTTAAAGACAATGATTTGATTTTGTTTATGAAATACTTGAGATAACTTACAACATGTAGAGGTGTTACTAACGACTGTTTTACTGCATAGATACTGAATTTATAGACAAACATTATCAAGAAAATTGTAAGAAATGTGAGAAACAATTTGATTGAAGTTTTTGATTCATATATGTACATATCAAATAAACGATCTATCGAATAAACAATCTAAACAATTATTTGATTCGCATATTAGTTTTTTTTTTCAAAATGTGTTATGTGAAAATAACCTACAAGAAAAAGACCAGTAATAATGAGAAAATGTTTTCGTGACATTCGATTCTCGAAACCATTTTCTAATTGATAGATATTTGCTTTGATAAATTCGAGGTGATGTGCTGATTGCATTCTTTTTTTGTTCTGTTTATATCATTCTTCTTCTTTATATATACGCGGTCATTTGACTGATGCACGTTGTGCAGCCTCATGAGTCATAAATGTCATGACGCGGTCATCTTTGAACGGTCACTTGACTCATGTTTAGAAAATATCTCCTGCATCTTTGGTCATTTCGTTTTGGGTGCTGTGTACAGATATCATTTAAAGAAAATAGAAATGCTTGATTAGTTCGCATCGTTATCAATAATTTTTTTAATAAACAAAGTAAATATGCACTCTCGTTGCTTTTTTTTCTAGGCGTATGAAAATTCGATAAATATTATTTATGTTGAATAAATATAAGAGAGTAGTTTATTATTGAGTAAATATTTGAATTCTAGAGAAAATCAAGTTTGTAGAAAATGAAAATGTGTTAATTAGTATCGATAAGTCGTGCCAATTTAAATGAAAGTATGACAATGATGATCTAAAAAAATATTTTTCTTTTAAAAAATCCATTAATGTAATATGGTAAATACTAACTGAAATAATCGAGGCAATCACTGCAGCGATAGCAATTGAAACAATAAGTACTGTCCCAAGAGCGATTCCTTGTTGATTTGAAGAATCCGTTTCCATATTCATTAACCAGACGTCTCTTTTTTTTGAAGATACAAATAAAAGTATCACTATTGAGATAGGTAAAAGAATGAGACTGATGACAATGATCCAAGCGAACTAAATTTTCCAATAGATAAATTCTTTCTCTTTCTCAATGAAAAACATACAATACGGAGACCAAGAGATGAATAACGATAAGCACAGAATATACCAAAACCATAGAAAATAACTCCAATAATGCATTGACTGATAACTGCACCTATTCCCAATTGAAAAGGCGATCCGTTGCCAATATCATAAATCGTCGAACTTAATGTCAATCCCTAAACAAATTTTACTTTTTGTCGATATCTTCTACCATATTGAACAAAAAAATTCACATACAAGACATACGCCAAGTATGATGATAAGATGTTTACGAGTTCGTTCTATTTGTGGATTATTACTCATCACTACCCGATACGAAGGTGGCATATTTGAATTTTCTGTCACTTGAATTTTTTCCATTTCTGGTTTGTATTGTATATTGTGTTTTTGTTTTGTTTTTGCGTAAAAACGTTATATCGATAGAAGCTATCCGATCACTAATAGAAAATATGACAACATTGTTAGCTGAATTTTCCTTCGATCCTCCATACGTCTCGTTGCTCTTTTGCTTTTTTTCGTAAACAAGAAAAAAATGAGCTAAAGTCAATCCTATTGGTTACTGGGTTTCGTATATATGTATCATAACGACGAAAAAGGAGAAGAAGAAAATGTCTATCATGGATCTTCTCGGAACTGAGAAGTTCGAGTTTGTCTTTATTTGTCCAAATCAGGAAAAAGAAAGAGAAAAGATGATCCAGTAGATATGTCATAACAGGAACTGAGTTTATTAAATCAAAACTACAACTATTATTAGCGAATGGCACAGAATTGAAGCAGTATTAAGAGTAAATATAAACAAAATATTCGATCCCTAGTTTCATTTCTGATCTATTCTTTAGTCACGGCCGCTTTGACTCTGTTCGAAAATCTGTGCAAATATTTGTGAAAGACAAAGAAAGATTTAACAAACTTCTGTTCAGGATCCTATTAAGATTTATTTATGGAAAAAAGATACGAAATCTTATAACTGAAACTATTCATGATCCGATCGGGCAAAGATATCGTTCAATTTTAGTCAGAGACATCGAGGTGATGTGTCAATTGCATTCTTTTTTTGTTCTGTGTATATTCGTTCTTCCTCTTTATATATTTCGACCATTTTGGGTACTGTATACAAGTGCCATTTATTTTGAATAAAAAATGTAAGAGAGTAGTTTATTATTGAGTAAATATTTGAATTCTAGAGAAAATCAAGTTTGTAGAAAATGAAAATGTGTTAATTAGTATCGATAAGTCGTGCCAATTTAAATGAAAGTATGACAATGATAATCTAAAAAAATATTTTGCGTTTAAAAAATCCATTAATGTAATATGGTAAATACTAACTGAAATAATTGAGCCAATTACTGTGGTAATAGCAATTGCAAAAATCAATGCTGCTCCAAGACCAATTGCTTGTTGAGTTGAAGCATCTTTTTCAGTATTCATTAACCAGACTAAAGCTGATGATGTAAAAAGAAGAATCGCTATTCCGATAGCTATCAAAATAAGACCGATGGCAATGATCCAAGCGAACTAAATTTTCAATAGATAGATTCGTTCTCGTTCGCAATGAAAAACATACAATACGGAGACCAAGAGATGAATAACGATAAGCACAGATTATACCAAAACCATAGAAAATAACTGCAATAATGCATTGACCGATAACTGCACCTATTCTAAAATTCTTGTCGGTGCCAGTGTGATAAATCGCCGAACATAATGCAAGTCCCTAAAAGAATTTTAATTTTTGTCGATATCTTCTACCATAATAAACAAAATCTTTTACATACAAGACATAAGCTAAGTAGGATGATAAGATGTTGACGAGTTCGTTTTATTTGTGGATTATTACTTATAACTGCTTGATATGCAGGTGGCGTATTCGGATTTTCTGTCATTTGAATTTTCTCCATTTCTGGTTTGTATTGCATATTGTGTTCTTATTTTGTTTTTACGTAAACACGTTCTATCGATAGAAGTTATCCGATTACTAATACAGTGGATCCAATTGGTTATACTGTTTTTCTTATATATGTACCATAAAAAGATGCGAATAAGAAAAGAGGAAGAACAAGAAAATGTCTATCTAAATATTATACGTATATAAAAATAGGAAGCTTTCGGTTATCATTTTTCTTTTTTTTTCAAGATATTGTGTAAATATCAGTAACTGTGTTTATTAATGAAAAAGAACTGATCAAAATAGTTAGTTGGCTTTAATAAGTCGTGCCATTTTAAGTGCAAGTAAAACAATGAAAATCTAAAAAAAACAGATTTCTTGAAAAATTTCAGCAAGACAATATATTTGAATACTTACTAAGAGAACTATATCAATTGCTAAACAAATAGTTATAAGGATAAGGATTCCGAATAAATCAGGAAGTGAATCTTGTTTTAAATTATTGAGTTCACATTGAGTAACTACGGCACCTACTATAACAACCGAATAGAAGAATCCTGTTCCAATGAATATGAGAACGATAAGAATGACACCGATCCATGCAGACTAAATACTCAATAGATAGATTCTTCGAAAGATTTGCGAATTGAAAACATACGATACGTAATCCACGAACTGAAGAGCGATAAACACTCGCAAGGCAAAAACCATAGTAGACAATTGAAAAGATGAAAACAATGATTGCTGTTGCTATTCCGCCATTATGTCCCGAAATAAAGAATGCAGACGCTGCACAGAGTACAAATATCTAAATAAAATTTGATCTAAGAATATCTTTTATAATAATCAATAAAATTTATTACATATACAATTGACAGACTGAGCAAGATGATGAGACGTCGGCGAGTTCGTTTATTTCGTGAATTATTACTTGGTGATGCGGATGCAATACTTGATACATTTGGATTATCTCCCATGATAACCTTTGCAATTTCTGATTTGTCCTAGAATTTATATGTTTTTTTTTGTACTGTTCGGTTATGTCAAGATAACCGAGAACTGAGGAAGAGGAAAAACAACACTGTATCCAAACACTATCTTAGTTTTCGTTAATCGCCTACTATACGATGCGTCGCTAATGATATCGAGAACGGCAAGTCAAGGAATTGTCGTTCGAAAGCAAAAGAAAAATGAATAATATCTACAACAACTTTTTTATTTTTTCTTTCATGCAACCGATGAAATTAAAATATAAACAACTGTACAAAATAGAAAAACAAGAAATCTTAATACAATCCAGCAGACAATCAATTCAGTTAGATTAATATAAATTATAGTATAAAAATAATGTACAAATAGAATATCAATGCATATATGTTGTATAACAATTAACCAAGTTAACTAAAAAAACAGAACAGATGATTTATTAAATAATCAATTAAGATCAAAAGTAAACTTATTACAATGCGCAAGGCAATTACTAGTGATTGTTTAGTTGCATGGATACTGAATTTATAGAATAACAACGCCAAGACTATTGTGAGAAATGTGCCGATCATTTGAATAGATTTTTGTGATTGATAAATACACATCCCGAATATACAATCGATCGAATAAACAGTCTAGACAATGAATTCATTTTTTTAATTAGAAATATATATTCTTTGGCAATCACATACGAGAAAAAGACCAGCAACAATGAGAAAATGTTTTCGTAATGTTCGACTTTCGGAATCATGTTCTAGTTTAACTTCATTTGCTTTGATAAGTTCGACTTCACGTACTGTTTGCATTCTTTTTTTTTGTTCTGTGTTAATTTCAAACTGTCGCTGTTCTTTATATATATAACTATACTTGAGTCATGACGCAGTCACCTTGGGAAAGCCACATGACTCATGCTGTATACGTCTACAAACGGTGTCCTATGTTTTGTGTTCTATTACAGATTATTATGAGTAACAAGGAATAGTACACACGTATCTGGGTATTAACCTGTTTTGTATAATTACAATGAAATCAACAAATGACAATTTTATCAGAAAATTAATTTTTAATCTCGCCCTATTTGAAGGCAAATACTAAGATCTGTTCTGATATTAATATTTTGTCTGCTTCAATAAAATGTTTCAGTTGAAAAAATAATGAGAACACAAGTAGCACCATTAACTGAATTCATTTCTAGACCATCAACTCGTCTAACACCAAAACCGTACGTTATAATACATATAAAAACTATACGAATTTAATAATTGATCCATATTTTTAAGGTGTCAAAGTGCGAAATGTCAATTGATTTCCACAATTGTTCTTATTATTATTTTAATAATTGTTATTTTCATAGCTCTTTTTCTGAATAAGCAAAACAAAGAAAGTACATCAGCAACACTCTCAATTAATTCTTCATCAATAACAATAATAATTGATACTACTATGGAAATAACAACAGCAGCAGCAACAACAGTAAAATTAGAAACAAGTATATTTCTACATTGTGTAATAAAGTAATTGTGTTTTATTTCTTTGTATGAATCTAGAACAAAATATTCTTATTGAAACACGAAAATGGCGACAAAATGCAATAACAGTAGCTGGAGGAAATGAACGAGGCGATGAATTAAATCAATTGAGTACACCAACGAGTATTTGTATCAATGATGATGATGATAATAACCAAACGCTTTACATAGCTGATCAATCGAATGATCGTATCATGGCATGGAATTCGAATGCTCGTGCTGGTCGAATTGTTCTTGGTGGAAATGAATTTAATTGGAAAATAAAATCTTCAGTCGATCTAGAAGATATTGTTTTCGATAAACAATCGAATTCACTAATTATTTGTGATATAGCCAATAAAAGAATTCTACGATGGTCTCTCGAGAATACAACAGATCTCGAAATTCTTCTATCGAATATCTCGTGTCGAGATCTTGCTTTGGATAAACATGGATATTTATACATTGTCGGCAACAGAGATAATCAAATCAAACGATGGAAAAATGGCATTAGTATTGAAACCGTGATTTCACATGGTTATTTTGAATTGAATCAAACACGTGTCAATTCAACTCCTAATTATATTACTCTTGGCAATGATGGTTCAGTCTATACATCAGATTATGTGAATCATGTTGTATTAAAATGGACACAGAATTCATCACAAGGTACAATTGTTGCTGGTGGTCATGGTCGAGGTAATCAATTGATGCAATTGCATGAACCAATGGGAATAACTGTCGATGAATTCGATAATATTTACATTGCTGATTTTCGTAATCATCGAATTGTTTATTGGATGAAAGAAGCTAAAGAAGGTCGTGTTATTGCTGGAGGAAATGGCGATGGTATGGAAATGAATCAATTCACTTATCCTACGGATTTATTATTTGATAAATACGATAATCTGTATGTTTTGGACACATCGAATGATCGTGTACAAAAATTTCTTCTTGATTTGTCGCAAAATTAACGTCTTTTTCTTCCTTTGAAATAAAGTTACGGTCGAGTGATTTTTCTTTTTCTCTTTAACAAACGACTTTGTTTCATTTGTTTTGTGTTCAATGGCTAATAATTCGTACAGTTTACGTGCTATTCTCATTCAAATTCAAGATCTACTCGATGAGAACGATCGAAAACGTTTACATTTCTTTTTCTCATCGAATATATCTCGACAGATTCGAAATGATCTATCGATTGGTGGCACATTCAATCTCATCGATTGTCTGTTCGATCAAGAGATAATTACTGAACATAATTTCACACAACTTATTCAAGCATTTGAAACTATACAATGTCATGCGGCTGTCAAATTACTCAAAGATTATTATCGGTCGATTTTATTTCCTCATCAACAGCAATACGAAGAAGATAAATACGCAAGACAAAATAGTCAAATCATAGCAACAATCGAAAAACATCCAATTCATAGTCAACTAAAACAAACAACGACAACAACTCAAACCAATGGATCATTTCCATTGAATAAATATTTATTAATCGTGTCTGTTTTATCAATTATTAGTTTGACATTCGTTATTTGTATTAATATACGCAAAGTTGATCGATTAAAAAATCAAATCAAAACTAAAGATGCAATTATTTTCTACGAACAAATAGTTATTAAAAATTATACTGAAATTAATAAACAATTGACTAAAAAAGTGAAACAAAAGCTAAAAGGTACAGTTGTGGCATCATTGAATAAACATTCTAAACCAGCACGAATTTCAATCGATCGAAATCAAACAATCTACATTCTCGATATCGATAATCATCGAGTCTTAACACGAACAAAACGTGCCTATCAATGGGAGACAATTATCGATGAATATCAATTGAAATATCCAACGAATATTTATCTCGATGAAAAACATGATACACTTTGGATTTGTGATTATGGTAATCGACGTATTGTTCGTTGGTTATTACAAAAAAAGACGAATTCATCGATTCAAAACATGATTTCGAATATTTCATGTTCAGATTTAATGATGGATGACAATCAAACTTATTTGTATGTATCCGATTGGCTTAATCATCAAATCAAACGATGGAAAGTTGGTGATGGTTATCAATTGTTTCAACCGGAAACGATTTATTATTTAAATGATTTCAATGAACCACGAGATATATTCATCGATCGAAATCGCTCGATTTATATTTCCGATTGGAAAAGTAATCATATTGTGAAATTAGTCAAAGGCACGAATCGTGGTGTGATCATTGCCGATCGACGAAATCTTCGTCAGCCAGGTTTTAGTGTTGATCAGTCGGGCTGTTTGTATTTTGCTGATTATGCAAATAATCGCGTTTTACGTTGGTCGAACGATGCTAAACAAGCTGTTGTTATTCTCGATGAAAGTCAAATACATCGTCCGATTGATTTATCATTCGATCGAGATAACAATCTTTACGTTCTCGAACATGAAAAAAATCGTATACAAAAATTTTCTTTCGTCTAACCGACGAGACAACTAGTGTCATCTATAGCTGCAAAAAATAAATTTCAACGTTTTCCTTTTTCCGAGAAAGAAAAAAAAATGAAAATCACATGTTTTTTTCTTTGTTTCGATTAGTTTTTGTTTTTCCTAAATCAGAAGATCAGTTATCCATTCATAGGTACAACGAATGAGTCATAAGTACGAATGTCTCAATTACTTATTTGTCGGTCTATTTAATAAGAATGTTTCGAAATTTAAATTTTAACAATCATGTCGACAAATTCAAACGAAGACATTCCACGAGTAGCTCTCGAAGCTGCACTCAAACCCACATCGACAACGATCGATCTATCTTCGAATTTAATCGTACAGGGACATGATTTCAATAAATCTGAATCCATTGACTATGACAATCTGTTACAATCCTACGCTTCGATCGGTTTCCAAGCGTCACATTTCGGTCAAGCCTGTCAGGTAGTTAATTCCATGTTGGAAAGTAAATCTCTGATTTTTCTCGGTTATACATCGAACATGGTGTCGAGCGGTTGTCGAGATATTATTCGATATTTATGTCAACATAAACTCGTTCAAGTTCTTGTGACTACAGCCGGAGGTGTTGAAGAAGATTTAATCAAATGTTTAGCACCGACATATGTCGGTGAATTTACATTGAACGGTCAACAATTACGTGCCAATGGTATCAATCGTATTGGCAATTTGTTAGTACCGAATGATAATTATTGCAAATTCGAAGATTGGCTTATGCCGATTCTCGATCGTTTAGTTGATGAAAGTCCGACAAATTGCATTTTAACACCGTCGAAACTCATCGAAATTCTCGGCAAAGAAATTCAAAATGAACAATCGATTTACTATTGGTGTGCAAAGAACGAAATACCCGTTTTTTGTCCGGCGATAACCGACGGTAGTCTTGGCGATATGTTATATTTTCATTCCTATCGTAAACCAGGCATTGTCATCGATATTTTACAAGATTTAAAACGAATAAATAACCTTGCTGTACACGCACCATCGACCGGTATGTTGATACTCGGCGGCGGAATTATCAAACATCATATCTGTAAGTGTTTCTTGTTTTTACGATTATGACGTTTGAGTACGTACATGTGACCTTCGATAGGCAATGCAAATTTGATGCGTAATGGCGCTGATTACGCTGTTTATATCAATACAGGTTTGGAATACGATGGATCGGACGCAGGTGCAAGTCCTGATGAGGCGATCTCGTGGGGTAAAATTCGATCGGCTGCGAAACCGGTGAAGATTCATGGCGATGCAACGTTAATTTTTCCGTTGATTGTTGCGCAGACATTTGCAAAATTTCAAAAGAAAAAATAAAACAAAAATGATTTGTTTTTCAGATATGTATTCGATTCGACCTCATATTTCTGAGAATCTTAATTTAGAGCTTCCGACGACGATGTATACCGTTCGTCCGATCATTGAAAAACAACAATCGACAGTTAATCCAACGGTTTTCAAAAATGTCGAAGAACGTCAAGAGAAATTACTCGACAGAATCGAATATCTATTCAAACAATTGACTTTCTATCAAGCCGAGAAATCAGCTGTGCCTATTCTCGAACCGTTGGTTGTTCATCTCTCGGCGAAAGATCCGTCGAAGAAAATCTTAAATTTTATCAATGAGTTCAAAACGAAACTCTCACTTCGAACTTATCGTCATTCATCATTAGTTGGCAAACAATTTCAAGATCCACTCAAACAAGTCTCGACAGATAATCGAACGTTAACAATCGTCTGGGCTGACGGCAATGAACTTCCGTACATGTTTCATTCGCATATGAAAATCACCGACGAACAGGCAATTGTTAATCTTCTTTCTCAACAATTCAACTAGTCGTCGTTTTCTTCTTTTTATTTTATTAGTTTTTCTTGAATAAAAAACAAAAGAATGCGTTTTTTTCTTCTTCTTCTTATCTCGAAATAAAACAGTTATACTCTCTAACGTGAAACTATGTTTGAAATCGACAAAAAAACGAAAGAATCAGTTTTTTCAGATGTCGTCTGACGGTCAGCTAACGCCAACACCACCACCACCAGCAACAGCCAGTGAACATCCGCGATCGGAAACTGTCTCGAGTCAAGAACCACATTCGGCGAAATCAAGTCGACGACCGAGTGCATCCAATGGCAGAGATCAACCGACAGTATCGATCGACGATCGATCGAAATATCGTTCGCCATTGGTCTCGCGTTATGCATCAGCGGAGATGAGTTATAACTTTAGTGAGGTGAAGAAATTCTCAACATGGAGACGACTTTGGTTTTGGTTAGCTAAGTGTCAAAAAGTAACAAATCAATTGAGAAAGAACATACGTGTGCAAGGACATTGTTGTTTAGCAATTAGGCTTGGATATCACTGACGAACAATTAGATGAAATGGAAAAAAATCTAACAAATATCGATTTTGATGTTGCTGAAGCGGAAGAACGTCGACGACGTCATGATGTCATGGCACATGTTCATACATTCGCACGTTGCTGTCCAAAAGCTTCGCCGATAATTCATCTCGGTGCTACATCTGCTTTCGTTGGAGATAATGCCGATTTAATTGTGATGAGAGATGGTTTCGATATTCTTATAAACAAAGTACCAAGAAAAAAAAATCAATATTTTTATAAAAACAAACCTCCCTGTTGTTTTTGTTTAGCTTGTTCGTTGTATCCAACGTTTGACTCAATTTGCACAAGAAAATGCTTGTTTGCCTACGTTAGGATACACACACATGCAGTATGAAACTGAATTTCACGAGAGAGAGAGAGATTGACTTGTTCTGTTGATATAGACCAGCACAATTAACAACAGTTGGCAAACGAGCTTGTCTCTGGATTCAAGATTTACTAATGGATTTGAAGAATTTCGATCGTGTCAAACGACAATTGAAATTCCGAGGTGTCAAAGGTACAACGGGTACGCAAGCATCGTTCTTGCAATTGTTCAATGGCGATCATTTTAAAGTCGAGGAATTAGATCGAATGGTTTCGGAAATGGCTGGATTTTCGAGGTTTGATCGACGTTTGCCTTTGTTTTGTTGTTTCCAAAGATTTCCATTAGAGTATTTATCATTTGTTCGCAAACATATACACGTAAACTTGATGTTGAAATCATGAGTGTTCTTTCGAGTTTCGGTGCTACGATTCATAAGGTTTGCTCAGCTAAATATTGAAAAGATAAAATTTGAATTTGACAATTAGATGTGCACGGATATTCGTCTTCTTGCAAGTTTAAAAGAAATCGAAGAACCATTCGAAATCGAACAAATCGGCTCAAGTGCAATGCCTTACAAACGTAATCCTATGCGATGTGAACGTTGCTGTTCACTTGCACGTCATCTAATGACCTTAGTCAACGATCCATTGGGCACACATTCAGTTCAATGGATGGAACGAACACTCGATGATAGTGCTAATAAGTAAATACGAAAAAGCAAAACAACGAAATTTTGCAACTATTTTCTTCGTACAATAGACGAATCTGTATGCCTGAAGCTTTTCTGACTGCTGATATTATTCTTTTTACATTATTAAATATATCCGAAGGTCTTGTTGTTTATCCAAAAGTAAGAAAAAGACTCACGACAACAAAAAAACGAACCGATTTTTTCTCAAGGTAATTGATAAACATATCAAACAAGAATTACCATTCATGGCAACGGAAAATATTATCATGGCAATGGTTGCTGCCGGTGGTAATCGTCAAGAATGTCATGAAAAAATTCGTCAATTGTCACAAAAAGCTGCTGAACGAGTGAAAATTGAAGGTCTCGATAATGATCTTGTTGAACGTGTCAAAACTGATCCATATTTTACGCCGATTGTCAATAAACTTGATGTTCTGCTCGATGCTAAGACGTTTATTGGTCGTGCGCCTGAACAAGTCTACGAATTCATTTCACAGGAAGTCGAACCAGCTTTGAAAAATTTCACATCGATAACCCCATCGAAGCCCACTGAATTAGCTGTTTAATACAAAACAGACAGAAAAAAAATGACAGTATCTACTATTTTTTATGATTATCATTACCATTTTTTTCGCATTTTTTTTGTAGTTTAAATAGAGATTTTTTTCTTCTTACTTTACTTTTTTTGTTCTCATTGCCGTTTCAGATGCAATCGAGTGATTTTGTTAAAGTTCAAGTCTGTCCTGTTGACGACGATACACATTCGAAAGCAACAGTCGGTGCATCAAATCTTTCGTTTATTATTCGAGATGAAGATCATACTCTCGGCAATTCTCTACGATATGTTATCATGAAAAATCCTGATGTCGAATTTTGTGGTTACACTGTACCACATCCATCGGAATCGAAAATTAACTTTCGTATCCAATCAAAAATCAAAGCTGATGGTACAGCTACACCAGCCATCGATATCTTTCGACAAGGTCTTGTCGATTTGAAAAAAATGTCTTCAATTGTTCTTGACAAATATGAAGATAGTGTGAAGAATTTCCGAGATATGGAAACAAATTAAACTTTTTTTTTGTTATTGTTTATTTGTTGAAAAATACATTTCATTTGTTTCGCGATTGAAACAGCAACGCCAACTACCGATATTTCGTTACTAAGCAAAAAAAAGAAATCATGACTCACTATCGATGCCGAGTTGTTGTTTGTTAGATCGTTTACCTGTGGAGTTATTCCACGATGTATTCGAGTATTTTTGGGCTCATGAAATTCTTCAATCATTTTCAAATGTTAGTAAACATCTCGATGATGTTCTACATAGTTATTCATCTCATCGAGTGAATCTCCAATATATTCTTCGGAAGAATTTTGATTTAATTTGTGAATCTATTCGTCCAGATCAAGTCATTTCGCTGAGACTTTCGGATGCAAAAACGATTGCTCAATCAGAAATTTTCTTTTCACGTTTTCAATTCGAACAGTTTACTCAACTTCAAAGTTTGACTCTCGTTAAAATTGAAGAGAAGATTTTAACAGCTATTTTTCATGGTTTAACAAATCTTCCACATTTACGTTCTTTGATATTGAAGAGACCAGAATCTATGGATCAATTAAATATCACTTATGAACTTTTATCACAACTGAATCGGTTGCATTTAGACAAATATCATTCTTACGATGACAAATCATTCCCAAATCTGGCTCATCTCAAACTTTCTTATGAATATTCTCTTGATAAAATTCAAATCATATGTAAACAAGCAACAAATCTGAAATCATTGAATGTTATTATTTTTATGAACACTTTAGTTACTCAAGAATTTCTTCTTCCACTTCGACAGCTCACTTATCTGACACTAAAAGTTCAAAATCGTCCAAATATCTTTATATCAATGAATAACATTGAATGTCTATTGACGAATTTACCGTGTCTCAAACATTTCGAATTGCATACGAATGGCTCACGCGAGCTTGCAGATGGGCAGCGTTGGCAAATGTTAACTCAGTCTCTAACAACATTTCATTTCAATTTTAAGATTGAATGGTTGGATATCAACGAACACATTGATTCGTTTCGTACTCCGTTCTGGATTCATGAGAAACAATGGTTTGTTGCCTACTACGACAATTACTTATTTTCTGTACCGTATTTTCTCAATACACATTTGAAAACACCTTATTGTCATGAAGATTTTTACACAACATTAACAGACACTTCGGTTGTCATAGATCAAAATATCAAAGCAGTATCAATATATGGTAATTTTACTGGAAGAATATATCATCGATGTAATCATGTTGAGACTCTCGAAATGTTTAGTTCAATTCCGATAGAAAGTCTATTGAATATTTTCGATTTAAATCAAATCAAATGTTTAACTCTATTCTCACTAAATAATGCGCAAGCATTGGTATCTTTATTACAAGCAATGCCTCGTGTTCAGAAACTGCAGATTGCATTTATTTCTCAATTGAATCTATTTGAAATTGCATCACGAATTCAATTTGAACAGATACGTACATTGGATGTTCATGATAGTCATTTTAATGTTTACAATATTGAACGTTGGTGTCATCTATTTCCAAATGTAAATGATTTAACTGTGGGATTTCTCGAGTCAAAAGCGGAATTAATTCGATTGCTTGACGATTTTAAATATTTATCCTATGCAGTCTTTGAAATAAAAGATTCATGCATTGTCGACAAAGAAACTGAGATGATCATAGATGAAGTACGTCGATTGACTAAAGCAACATTTACATATGAGATAGTACCTGAGTTGAATGATCCGACTTTCGTATCATCATTCAACTTTTGGCTGGGGGAACGACAAGTATTCTGATCGATATAATCTTTAATATCACCTGATTATTTTTCATTTAGTCACCACATTCATTTTGGTATCGAATGAAATCTATTATATTGCGTTATACTGGTCTATAGCCGAACTACATATGGAAAAAGATCATAACTAAACAAGCGAGTTCATCAAATATGAATGAAATTGATAGAACTACTTTGAAATTCTGTTT
>ERZ778027.3350-NODE-3350-length-16384-cov-3.784861_pt1 | contig 16384 bp, 7 predicted proteins | sample MGYA00375757_ERZ778027 | MGnify/ENA primary metagenome ERZ778027 (study PRJEB29350, sample SAMN05389817) | bioreactor metagenome | isolation source: Ammonium sulfate bioreactor | place: South Africa: University of Cape Town | collected 2014-02-18 ... | reverse complement strand
CGCCACAAGTCAATAGCAGGATGGCTAGGATGGCAGAGGTATAAACGCCAAGTCGCATTGTCATGGACACGCGCCTCCACTATTTCAGCCAAATTCCGCTATGATGAGATCCTGTTACAGCTTCGGTGTAGGCATGGCCAAAGGACTACTAAGTGTACAACTGCCTAGGACAGCCTTGGCTACAGGTCCCGAATGGCAATGACTCGCCCCTGAAGATTGGCGACTGCGTAAGACAGAATGCGATCTCCGGCCAATGCCGAAAACAACCTGCCTTCCACGGTCTCGATCGAAAGTCGGAAAGGCTGGAACAACACGCCATCGACGGAAGGCACATCCGCCACAAACTCCACAGTAGTCCAGCCTTCCTTGGCTACAGTTGTCGTAAAAAGTACCTGACTGTTATCAGCTATGGTGATTCTTGCTTCCTTTGTTCCAACGACACTCAATGGCAGTAACAAATCCATTCGCACGTTGACTTTGGCACCTACCTTTGCCGACACATCGGGATCTTCTGAATAGATGTAATACGTCGTGATTGGCGAAGCGTCGAACCAGATGAACTTTCGATCACGATCGTTTTCTAGCCAGTAATTGTGTCCTTCGGGCACGATGCTGATGGCCCGTCTATAGGGCTCACCCGACAGATCTTGTGGCCCATAGAGGTCTGGAAGAGTGAGATCACGACGTGAACAAACCACCTTCCCTTGCCCGTCTGTTTTCAGACTGAGACCATGTTTTCCGCACAAATAGGCAAAGGCTCCCACTGAGTAGAGAGATAGATGTGCATTTCTCGGAGCTGCATACCAGTGGCCATAGATTACTTCCGCAGGCTTATCCCCGATCAGCAGCGTCGAGATGACAACTAAACCTTCATCCTGAACCGCATCCAACAGCGTCCCGAAAATTAGGTGTGGATCGCGTTCGTGTTCAATCACCTCCCAACAGGTGACAACGTCATTAGCTTTTCTATCGAATTGAGCGTCCGGGTTACTGAAAGGATCATAGCCACGGATAGATTTATAGCCTTGCTCTTTCATGAAATTGACGAACGCGCCCGACCCTGATCCGTAGTCAAGGATAGCTTGACCCTCCTTGCCAAGCACGTCACGGAAAATATGCTGATAATAATTGACGATACCCTTGGCTCGATTGCCCGAATAGTCACCATCTACAAGATGATATTCATCATTGTAGATGCGCTGAGCAAAATCATCATTTGACCACTGATCGAAATAGTCAGTTCTCAAAAAATTGCAGACAGTGCATTTGTAGTAAGACGCCAGATCGCTCGAGCCGTGCGATTTAATGTTATAAAGGGAACTGCACGACTTGGCAGCAGAAAGTCGAACTACAAGGAGCGACGGGCTATGGCAGATCGGACATTCAGTGGTCAGCATTCCCTATAATCGGTACATGCTAACGATATTTCAACTGCATTCCCATTGCGCAGAGAGGGAGAGAGGGAGAGAGGGAGAGAGGGAGAGAGGTCGTGGGCTACAATTTACTAAGGGCGTTGCTCAACTGCGCCAATGCCGAGAGAAGTGGCTAAACGATTTATCGAATGCATGAACAGCCCATGCATTTCGGTGACAAGGCGACCGTCCGGTCAAGCCACTTGTCACAGTCACTTTTTCTTGTGCTAGTTCACTGCTGAACGATTTCGAACCATGCCTTCCATCTTCGGCAATCTATTGTAGGTGAGCAACTCAACCTGATGCTTGCGAACAATCAAAAAACTTCGCTTCTATCAAAGCGACTTGGCCTTCTAATGCCGAATCTTGACTAATAAGACGCATTTCAATTGGATGCATAACTTCAGTTACCCGAAACTCCATAGCCAACGTGAATATGCCTCCTGCGTTCACTTCAAAGAAACCGCGCTCGATAGATGCCCCCGTATCAACTTCGATCATAAACGGCAACCTACCGATATCAGCGCTGAAGCCCAGTAGAACAACAACGCGCCATTTTCCGGTTGGCAAGGGAAGGTAGGGACCGTAGGCCAAAATGCGCGATCGACCGGCGACCTCGACTGTCGCAGGCAACATGGCCCCAGGAGCATCCCCATCAAGAAAGCTTTCTCTTGGCCAAGTCACACAAAGCAACTCGGATTTCTCGATAGCGTTGTACAAAGCCACTAAATACGGTGAAAGAAGTGTATCCACCATCGAGGTCTCTGGCGTCCCGTGATACGGCTCAACATTCGTTTCTGCACGAGGCGTTGGAGCTACAGTCGCTAACATGGCAGCCCAAAGGTCCGAATCTTCTGCCTTCAACTCCAGTGTTCGCGACGAATGACGAGCAAGCTCCAAAGCAAAGACTGCTCGATTAGCTGCTTCCCTCACAGAATCGGCAGGAAGCAGGGCATCTCCTGAGGAAAGTCCGAGCGCTGATCGATGATCAGCCAAGATGAATACTTCGACAGGAGCAGCCAAAAGCGAGGAAAGAAGCTCTGGGGTTGGCGTTTCCCGAATGGCCAAAATTTCAGGGCCTACTTCTGCCTCAAAGGCAGCACCGAGAAGAAACGTGTGAACCCAGGCCAAAGCGGCATGACTGCCAAAGAGCACAATCTTCATATCTAAATGTAGCACTTACTATTAGGCGTAACGGCACTAATCGCAAACAAATAATTCCATCAACCACACTATCTAAGCTCTCCGAGAGGAAATGATATTCAAGCAATCGATCACAGCGGAGAAACCAGTACCAGCGTAGAGACGCAATTCGAACGCTTCAATGGGATCTTCGAGCGAGTAAGACACTCGAATAAGCCCCCTTTCCAGTTCCCATTTAAAACATCGACGCAGATAGAACGCTCGATGCCCGCCTGATTTGGTAAGGTCAACAGTAGTTAGCCCCTCTCCGAGAGCGTCAAGCTGGAACAACAACTCAAATCGATAAGGGCCGGGAAGAAGCGAAAGGTGCGGTCCATAAAGCACTCGGTGCCCCACACCAGGCACGCCTGATATCCGCAACCCAGAGCCTTCTCGAGTGCCATACTGAGACTGCAGTCGGGGATCTGAGCCACAAATCACGGTTGTACTAGGTGTATCCATTCTTCTCAAACAAGTGCACTAGGATGCCCTTCTATACTACAATTGAAACTATCTGATCGAATAGCATGCATAAGCGGAGTCAAGAAATCTCATTAAGCCACAGCCCAATCGCACTGGCATCATTACATATTGAAACTTTCATAGGCTCCAGCCTTCTTGTTTCGAGGGTGTGAGCTTCCGCTGCGCCATGCCCCGTACGGACTAAGATGCCTGTGCCAATCCCTGAGGCTCTCGCGGCCTCAAGATCAATAACCTTGTCTCCAACCATAAGTGAACAAGACAGATCAGCTTTCAGACAGCTAGCAGCAGCCATCACCATGCCATTGTTTGGCTTTCGCCAAGGATGATCAGCTCGACAAAACTCGCCAATGCCATCTGGGTGATACCCGCACGCTACAACGAGATCGAGATGAGCATCTTTAAGAGCTAACAGCTCCGAAATCCGATGCTGCACGCGGTCAAAGTCATCCCATCCAAAGAAACCTCGACCAATCCCACTTTGGTTGGTGATGACGACAACGCAGATGCCGAGTTCATTTGCGCGTCGGATTGCCACCGCTGCCGCATCTACAATCCTAACATCTTCGCGACGTGCCAGGTAACCTACCTCTTCGACGATCACACCATCTCGGTCCAGAAATAGAACAGGCCGGCCACTAGCGTGAGCCGAGGTCAGACGTTCGCACCATAACCCCACGCCGTCGATCAACCTTTCGTCCAATGGACTCTCCTACAGATGCGCACCAGCATCCAATCACTGCGACACTTGTCGAAAATAGGTCGAACAAAAGCTGGTGTGTTCGCTGATTCGTATCAGCCAAAGCGGTGTTGCCGTGCTTTCCGCGCTACCTCGCCACAGCGGCCACCGCCACCACCGTCGCAGCGGCGCCGATGAATCCGATAAGCACGCCGACCGCCTTCTGCATCTCGGCTACCGGCGCGTTGGAGACGAAAACGATGTCCTTGTTGCGGATCGGGAAGCTCCGCGCCAGGAAGAAGCCGTTGGGGTCGCGCATGTTGACGCGATAGATCACCGGCACCTGCTGCAGCGCCCCCGGATCGGGGCGGCGGAAGCCGAGCTGGTCGTATTCCTCCGGCCGTTCGTAGCGGATCACGAACACGCCACCGGGATCGGCGCGGCTATCGCTGAGACCGCCGGTGCGGCCGATTGCCTGGTCCAGGGTGATGCCGATGGCGTCGAACGGCACCACGGAGTTCTGGCCGGTGGCGCCGGCCGAGGTGAAGGTCTGCGGCTCCTTGGCGACGCTGATCACGTCGCCCGGCCGCACGAAGACATTCTCCGTCGGGCTGGTCAGCAGCGCCTGCATGGGAATGCGCACCGACTGGCTGCCGCGCACCAGGGTGACGAAGGTTTCGTGCGCTGCCGCCTTGGTGCCGCCGGCGGTGGCGATCACGTCGAGGATGCGGTCGCCGCGCGTGGTGAGCGGCACGCGGGCGCCGCCCGTCACCTCGCCCACCACCGTCACGGTGTTGGCAATGTTCTTGGTCACCGTCACCAGCGCCTGCGGCTCGATCGCCTTGGTCTGCAGGGCGGCGACGACCGCCTCCTCGACCTGCTGCGGCGTGCGGCCGACGACACGCACCCGGCCGGCATAGGGCACGGTGATGGCACCGTCGGGCCCCACGACCTGTTCGGGGATGCTCGCTGTACGTGACCCTGACGCGCCTCGATCATTGACCGGCGCTGAGAACAGCCCACCGGCCGCGGCCTCCCAGATCGTCACTTGGACATAGTCGCCCTGACCGATGGCCTGGGTCGAGACCGCGCCCTGCTTGCCGAACGTGCCCATCAGCGAGACCGCCGACCATTTCTCCATCCTGGCGACCACGTTCGGGTCAACGTCGATCAGGGCGAAGCGCGTCTCCCCCGTCGCGGTCGGCTTGGAGGCCGCCGTCACCTCGGCCGTGGTCGGGCCGGAGGCCGGCAGGCCGGAGCAGGCGGTGAGGGAACTCACCGCCATCGAAGCCGAGACGACCAGGCCGATCCCTTTACGGAGTACGGAGGGGAAGGCACGCAGGTAAGCGCCGTGCCCCGTTTCCATCGCCGATGCCGCGAGGCCCGGTGCGTTTCTGTCCAATGCCATAACGGGCCGGACGTTAGGCGAATCTCCGCCGCGTTCCTAGGCGGGAGCCTGTGAATCCAGCGAAGTTGTCGAATCCGGCGAAGTTGTCGCAGAGCGGCCGCCAACGCTCCGCTGCCTATCAATTCCGATGTGCCGCCTGCGGTCCGCGACCGATCCCCAAGGTCGCCGCGATCAGCCGGACGGCGAACCAGACGTGACAGAGCCGCACCCCCGCCCGCCGCGCCGCAGCCGCCTCGGCGCTGCTGGGAAATCCGCGATACTGGCCCGGCCCGGGCGGCCTGCCCGGCCGGCCGGCGGCAAGGTCATCCAGCGCATCGCCCACAGCGCCGGCGCCGGCCAGGAACAGGCGGGTGTTGATCTCGGCCACCGATTGACGCCGGTCGATCGGCTGCTCGGCCTGGCGCAGGATGGCGCCGGCATCGATCTTCGCGTCCTCGATCCGGTGCAGGGTGGCGCCGCTGCGGGGGCGCCCCTCGACCAGAGCCCAGAAGACGGGACAGGGCCCGCGCAAGGCCGGCAGGAGAGAGGGATGGATGTTGAGCGCCCCCAGGCGCGGCACGGCGATCGCCGCCGGCTTCAGGATCTGGTCGAAATTCATCACCAGCAGGGCGTCGGGCGCGTAGGCGCGCAACCGGTCGAGGGTGGCCGGCGCGTTGATGTCGCCGGTCTCTATGATGACCGCGCCATGGCGCCGGGCCAGTGCCGGCAGGGTCTCGAGCGCCGGCCGGCGGCCCAGGCAGAAGAGCAGCCGCGCCGCCTTGCCGACGGGGCCCGCCACCACCTGGGCCGAGATCAGGTCGAAGCCTAGCCAGAAGGTCATCCCCACGCCGGACTTGCGCACACTGGCCGTCAGCTGGGCAAAGAAGCCGCCATGGTTGGTGTCGAAACGGCGCGATACCAGCACCAGCCCGATCCGGTCGCCATGGGTCTCGAACAGGCGATTGAGGGCCGGCAGGCAGGTCAGGCCTGCGCTTCATACTTTCTGCAATGGACTGATTTTTCACGTTTTTTTCGCGGGGCCGGGCAACATTTTCGCGATTTCGGGGTTCTATTGTGCAGTGCAGCAGTTGCACGATTTTGCCACGTTCAGTATGGTGAATGCCAGCCCGCGGCTGAACTGAACTGGTTGTGTAGAGAGATTGATCATCAAGTCGTTCGCGAGTGCCGACCTATGGTGGAGAGGGGGCGACTGGCGTTCGGTTGGGGGGCATGAACGTCGATGAAGGTGCATGACGAAGTCGCGATCGTCGGCTATGCCGGCCGTCTGCCCGGTGCCAACAACGCCGAAAGCTTCTGGCGCCTGCTGCGCGACAACCGCTCTGCGGTCAGCTGGATCACCCCGGATCGCTTCCCCACCGGGGCCTACTACCATCCCTCCACCGACCAGCCCGGCCGCGCCTACACCTTCGCCGCCGGCCTGATCGACGATGTCTGGGGCTTCGATGCCTCGGCCTTCGGCATGAGCCCGCGCGAGGCCGAACAGGTCGATCCGCAGCAGCGCCATCTGCTCGAAATCACCCACGATGCCCTGGCCCATGCCGGCATCCGCCCCTCGACCCTGGCCGGCAGCCATACCGGCGTCTATGTCGGCGCCTCCTCGGTCGATTACGGCGCGCGCTTCTTCGCCGATCCGTCCGCCGCCGACGTGCACATGATGACGGGCAACACGCTCAGCATCGTGTCCAACCGCCTGTCCTACAGCCTCGACCTGCACGGGCCGAGCTTCACCGTCGACACCGCCTGCTCGTCGTCGCTGGTCGCCCTGTCGCTGGCCGCCGACGCCATCCGCAACGGCACGGTCGAGACGGCGATCGTGGCCGGCGTCAACCTGCTGCTCTCACCCTTCTCCTTCGTCGGCTTCTCCCGCGCCTCGATGCTGTCGCCGACCGGCCGCTGCCGGCCCTTCGACGCGGCGGCCGACGGCTATGTCCGCGCCGAGGGCGCGATCGTGCTGGTGCTGCAGTCGGTGGCCGCGGCGCGCAAGGCGCGCAGCCGCATCCATGCCACCATCGTCGGTTCGGCCATTGGACAAGACGGCCGCACCACCGGGCTTTCCCTGCCGTCGGCAGAATCGCAGCGCCGGCTGCTCGAGCAGGTTTATGGCGAGTTCGGGGTCGATCCCAGCGACCTCGCCTTCGTCGAGGCGCACGGCACCGGCACCCAGGCGGGCGACCCGCTGGAGGCCGACGCGCTGGGCAAGGGCCTGGGGCAACGCCGCTCCCAGCCGCTGCCGATCGGCTCGGTGAAGTCCAATATCGGCCATCTCGAGCCCGCCTCGGGCTTGGCCGGCGTGCTGAAGTCGATCCTGGCGCTCAATCGCGGCGTCCTGCCCGGCACCCTGCACCAAGTCTCGCCCAACGAGAACATCCCGCTCGACGAGCTCAACCTCAAGGTGGTGGGCCAGAACTGGTCGCTGCCGGAACGCCGCGGCCCGTCCCTGGCCGGCGTGAACTCGTTCGGCTTCGGCGGCACCAATGCCCATGTGATCCTGCGCGGCGAGGACACCTCGGTCAGCGTCGCCCATCCCAAGACGGAAGCCGGCCCGCCGCCGCTGCTGCTGTCGGCCCATACGGCCGAGGCGCTGCCCGAGCTGGCGCGCGCCTATCTCGACCAGTGGCCGTCCGACCGGCGGCTGAGCGGTGACTTCATCGGCGCCGCCGCCCATCTGCGCGATGGCCTGTCGCATCGCCTGGTCGTGCGCGGCAAGACGGCCGACGAGACCCGGCACAACCTGCAGCAATTCGCCAACGGCGAGCCCTCGCCCGCCGCGCTGAGCGGCCAGGCGCTCGGCAGCAACCTGCCCGTCGCCTACATCTTCTCCGGCAACGGCTCGCAATGGGTCGGCATGGGCCGCACCGCCTGGCACGCCAATCCGCGTTTCCGCGAGGCCCTGAAGGAAGTCGACGGCCACTTCTCTCGCCGGCAGAAGGAATCGCTGGTCGACCTGCTGTTCGCCGACGACCTGGCGCAGAAGCTGCGCCAGGCGACCTACGCCCAGCCGCTGCTGCTCGCCTTGCAGATCGCCACCGTGCGCTGCCTCGAGGCGCTGGGCGTGGCGCCGGTCGCCACCATGGGCCACAGCGTCGGCGAGATCGCCGCCGCCTGGTGTGCCGGGGCGCTCAGCCTCGACCAGGCGATCGATGTCGTGATCGCCCGCAGCCGCCACCAGGAATCGGTGCGCCACAGCGGCACCATGGCGGCCCTGATGCTGGGCGAGCGCGATGCCCGCCGCTTCCTCGCCTCGGCCAACGTGCCGGGCGTCGACATCGCCGCCATCAACAGCTGGCGCAGCGTCACGGTCTCGGGCCCGGTCAAGCAAATCGAGATGATGCTGACGGCCGCCTCCGACCTGCGCATCGGCGCCCGCCGCCTCGATCTCGACTATCCCTTCCACAGCTCGCTGGTCGATCCGGTGCGCGCACCGCTGCTGCGCGAGCTCAAGGGGCTGAAGCCGCTCGAGGCCCGCCGCCGCTTCGTCTCGACGGTGAGCGGCACCTTTGCCGGACGCGAGATGCTGGGCGCCGAGCATTGGTGGCACAATGTGCGCGAGCCGGTGCATTTCGAGGCCGGCCTGAATTGCCTGCTGAAGGAAGGCCTGCGCCTGTTCGTCGAGATCGGGCCCAAGCCGATCCTGTCGAGCTACCTGCGTGACACGATGCGCGAAGCCAATGTGCGCGGCGCCGTCGTGGAATCCCTGACCGAGTCGCTGGAGCAGGACGACAGCGATCCGATCGAGCGCGCCGTCTCGCGCCTGGTGCTGCTGGGCGGCCAGGTCGACACGCAACGCTTCTTCGGGCCGCCGCCGGTGACGGCGCTGCCGCTGCCCGCCTATCCGTGGCGGCATGCGCAATTCAAGGTGCGGTCGACGGCGGAGGCGAACAACACCTTCGCCGGCCCCTCCCATCCGCTGCTGGGATCGCGGCCGCGCCAGGACGGCGCGACCTGGTTCTCGACCGTCGATCCGGCGCTCTTCCCCTGGATGGCCGACCACAAGGTCGGCGGCCTCTCGGTCTTCCCCGGCGCCGGCTATGTCGAGGTGATGCTGGCGGCAGCGCGTGAAGTCCATCCCGACGGCGCGCTCGAGCTGCGCGACTTCGACATCGTGCGGCCCCTGGTGTTCGACGGCGCCTCCTCGTTCGAGACTTCGGTGCGCTTCGATCGCGAGACCGGCATCGCCGAGTTCCTGTCGCGGCCGCGCACCGCCGACACCGAATGGGCGATGAACGCGCGCGGCATCATCGGCCGCTCGCCCGCCATCGAGGTCCAGGCGCCCGAGAAATCCGATGCGATGGGCACCGTCGTGGTGCCCAAGGCCAAGGTCTACGACGTGTCGCGTGGGCTGGGCTTCGACTACGGCCCGACCTTCCAGCGGATCCGCCATGTCTCCTTCCCCGAGCCCAAGCTCGCGGTCGCGGCGCTGGAGCCGACCGAGGCCACGGCGCTGGGCGGCCGGGTGATCGACCTCACCGCGCTCGACGCCGCCTTCCATGCGCTGTTCGCCTCGGAAGAAGCAGGCGTCGCCGACATGCCGATGAAGCGCATGCTGCCGGTGCGCTTCGGCCGGGTGCGCGTCTTCGTGCCGGGCGCCACGGCAACCCGGGCGATCGCACGCACCAGGCGCCAGTCGCTCACCTCGATGCTGGTCGATATCAGCCTGCTCGACGAGGCCGGCAAGGTCGTGGCTTTCGCCGAATCGGTGCGCCTGATCGAGGCGCCGGTCGGCCTGGGGGCAGATCCGCGCTCCTTCACCTACCAGACGACCGCCTGGTCGCTCGAACGCGCCGGCAAGCCCTCGCTCGCCCATTTCCCGCAGCAGGACGCCGCTCAGCTTCAGGACGGCCTCTCTGACGCGGCCGCCCTTAGCGAGGCCCTGCTGCTGCTCGATGCCGGCTGCCTGCGCGCCACCTGGAGCGCCTTCCGCAGCGGCCCCGCGGCACAGAACCTGCGCGACATGCCGTCGGCGCCGGACGGGGATGCCGACTGGGCGGCCCATCTCTGTTCGGCTCTGCTCTGGCACCTCGAAACCAAGAACCTGGTGATCGAGCAGCAGGGTACGCCGGCTCTGGCTGAAAGCTGCGACCTGCCGTCCGTCGATTCGCTGGTGCGGTCGCTGATGGCGCGCCACCCCACCATGGCGAGCGAGGCGGCCAGCCTGTCGCGCCTCGACGACGTCATGGAGCGCGTGGTCGCCGGCGACGCCTCGGTGCAGGCCGAGCTGCAATCCTCGCATTGGCGCCAGCTCGACACGGCCTCGCGCCAGATCGCACTGCTGCGCCGCGCCGTGTTCGACGAGCTCTTCCGGGCGATCGCCGCGCGGCCGGCCGGCCGCCTGCTGCGGCTGCTGTTGATCGGCGCCGAGCATGCGATTCTGGCCGCCGAGCTGCTGCACGACGTGCCGGGCCTCGACGTCGTGATCACCGATCTCGACGCGGACCGCCTCGACCAGGCGCGCGCCACCCTGGACGACGACGCCCAGCATATCCGCTGCGTGCCCTGGAGCGACCTCGAGACCTGGCCGGGCGGCACGTTCGACCTGGCGGCCGCCGTCGATGCCTTGAGCGAGATCGCGGCATCGGGCGATGGCCTCGACCGACTGCGGCGCCTGCTGCGCCCGCGCGCGCCGTTGCTGGCCGGTGAGCCTGCCCCCAGCCTGTTCTGGGACATCGTGCGCGGCATCCGCCCGAAATGGTGGGCACGTTCGGCCAACTCCTCCTTCCCGGTCGGCGCTCTGCTGACGGCGCGCGAATGGACGGATGAGCTCGAAAGCGCCGGCTTCAACACAGTGTCGGGCCGGCCGCTGCTCGGCGATGAGAGCGTCGGCGTCATCGTCCACGGCCTTGCCCGCGCCCCCGAAGCGGGCACCGAGGCGGTTTCCGAGCCGCCGGTCTTCGCCTGGGAAGGCGACGAGACGGCCAACCGCAAGGCCCTGCAGGCCGCCCTGCCGAACGCCGGCACGATGGGAGCGGCGGCCACCGAGACCGCGGCAACGACCGATGTCGTCTGGACGGTCGATGCCCAGCGCGCTGGCGCCACGGTGCCGCAGATGGGCGCCCTCCTGTCGCGCCTGGCCGACCGTTGCCGCCACCTCGGCGCCAACCCGGCGCGGTTGTGGCTGATCCTGGATTTCGGCGACGCCGAGACGACGGCCCCGCTGGCCAGCCCGCTCTGGTGCGCGCTGACCGCCGCAATGCGCGTCGCGCAGAACGAGTACGCCGCCCTCGAGATCCATTGCCTGGGCCTCGCCGGATCCCCGACATCGACCGCGCCGCGACGCGTCGCCGAGGAACTGGTCGCGCCCACCGACGAGCGTGAGATCTTCTTCCGGGGCGAAGAACGCCTGGTCTTCCGTCTGACCCGTGGTGCTGCGCCGCTGCCGGCGCCACCGGAGCTGAGCGACGACCTCGCTTTGAAGCTCGTGCCGCGCTCCAGTTCGAACCGTGGCGCGCTTGCCTGGTCGACCGTACCGCGCGCAGTGCCTGGCCCCGGCGAGGTCGAGATCGAGGTGGTCGCGACCGGCCTCAACTTCCGTGATGTGATGTGGAACCTAGGCCTCCTGCCGGAAGAAGCGCTGGAAGACGGCTATGCCGGTCCGGCGCTGGGCATGGAATGCGCCGGCATCGTGAGCGCCGTCGGGCCCGAGACGCTCGAATACGAGGTCGGCGACCGCGTCGTCGCCTTCGTGTCCGGCGGCTTTGCCAGCCATGTCGTGACCCCGGCCTTCTCGGTGAGCCCACTGCCGGCCAACCTCACCTTCGAGGCGGCCGCCACCCTGCCCGTCGCCTTCCTCACCGCCTACTACTCGCTGGTGCATCTGGCGGGCCTGAAAGAAGGCGAGACCGTGCTGGTCCATGGCGGCGCCGGCGCGGTGGGTCTCGCGGCCCTGCAGGTCGCGCGCTTCTGCGGTGCCAAGGTCATTGCCACGGCCGGCACGGAGGAAAAGCGCGCGATGCTGCGCGATCTCGGCGCCGACCTGGTGCTGAATTCGCGCTCGCTCGCCTTCGCCGACGAGGTTGCCGCCCACACCAAGGGCCGCGGCGTCGACATCGTGCTGAATTCGCTGGCCGGCGAAGCGATGATCCGCTCGCTCGACTGCCTGCGGCCGTTCGGCCGGTTCATCGAGCTCGGCAAGCGCGATTTCTACGCCAACACTCATGTCGGCCTGCGGCCGTTCCGCCGCAACCTCAGCTACTTCGGCGTCGACGTCGACCAGCTGATCATCGACCATCGCGAGCTCACGCAGCGCCTGTTCAGCGAACTGATTGAGCTGTTCGCGACCGGCGAATTCCAGCCCCTGCCGCATCGCGTGTTCGGCGGCGAGCGGCTGGGCGACGCCTTCCGGCTGATGCAGCGCGCCGGCCATATCGGCAAGATCGTGGTCACGCCGGCCCGCCAGGCCAGCGAGGATCCGCGAGCGACCGGCGCCTTCCCCGTCGCTTCGGACGGCATCCACCTGGTGATCGGCGGCACCAGCGGCTTCGGCCTCGCCACCGCTGAATGGCTGGCCGCCCGCGGCGCCCGGCATCTCGTGCTGGCGAGCCGCTCCGGCCAGCTGGCCGACGGGGCCGGCGCCCGCGTCGAGGCGCTCCGCCGCACTGGCGTCGATGTACGAACGGTCGCCCTCGACGTCACCGACGCCGGCACCCTGCAGCGCACGGTCAAGAGCCTGGCCACCCGCCGGCCGCTCAAGGGCATCGTCCATGCCGCGATGGTGCTCGACGATCGCCTGATCGACGGCATGGACCAGCCTCAACCTCGAGGCCCTGGCCGCCGAGCTCAAGACGGCTGGGCAGCGCCTCGACTACCTGCTGCTCTTCTCGTCGGCGACGACCCTGCTGGGCAATCCCGGTCAGTTCAACTATGTCGCGGCCAACGGCTTCCTCGAAGGCCTGGCGCGTCAGGCGCAGGACAAGCACGGGCTACCGGCCCTGGCCGTCGCCTGGGGCGGCATCGAGGATACCGGCTATCTCGCGCGCAACATCACGGCCAATACCAGCCTGAAGAAGCGTTTCGCCTCGAGCCTGATCGCCTCACGGCCGGCGCTCGACGCGCTCGACCTCGCCTTCGACGCGGCGGGCAAGCCGGCGACGGCGTTCCTCTCGATCGGACGCATCGACTGGAGCATGGCCAAGCGCGAGCTGGCGGTGACGCGTGCGCCGATGTTCGGTGCCGTGATCCCGGCCGCCGGCACGCGCCAGACGACGGATTCGGCGGCGACGCTCGAGAAGCTGCGCGGCATGACCGTCGACCAGGCGAGCGAGGCGCTGCTCGGCATCATTGTCGAGGAGATTGCTCGCGTGCTGCGTCTGCCGCCCAAGGAAATCGACCGGCATCGCGCCCTGGCCGAAATCGGCATGGATTCGCTGATGATGCTGGAACTCAGGACGACCGTCGAAGAGTCGCTGCAGGTCGACCTGCCGATCATGTCACTGGCCAACGGCATCACGCCGGTGGACGTGGCGCGACGGATCGCTACCCTGGTCGTCGGTGACGGTCCGAAGGAGGCGATGCCGGGTCAGCTCGCCGCCCTGTCGGCCAGTCACGTCGCCGCCGACGCCGAGTCGATGGATGCCACCGACCGGCAGGCCGCCGTCCGCGCCGTGCTCGACCGGTCGCGTAACCTGGAAGGACTCTGATGCCCGAAGGCGCCCGCTCCTCCGACGAAGCCCTCGATGTCGTAAACCGCGTTCGCCAGGCCCTGGCGCAGCCGTCGGCCGGGACCGAACGGCCATCCCAGCGACCGCCCCAGGCGGCCGCTTCGGAAGAACGCCGGCGGTTCGATTTCGGCACCCTGCCGGAATACGAGATGCTGAAGCTGCAGAAGGCGGCGGGCGAGATCGCCGGCATCGACAATCCCTTCTATCGCCTGCATGACGGGCGGGCGGCCGAGACGACCTCCGTCGAAGGCAAGGAAGTCGTCAACTTCTCGTCCTACGACTATCTCGGTCTCAATACCCATCCCGACGTCGGTGCCGCGGCCAAGGCGGCGATCGACAAGTTCGGCACCTCGGTCGGCGCCAGCCGGCTGACCGCCGGCGAGCGACAGGTCCACCGCGACCTCGAGACCCTGCTGGCCGAGCTGCACGGCGTCGAGGACGCCCTGTCCTTCGTGAGCGGCCATGCCACCAACGTCTCGGTGATCGGCGGCCTGCTGGGGCCGGACGACCTGCTGGTCAGCGACGCCCTGATCCACAACAGTGTCGTGGAAGGCGCCAAGCTGTCGGGCGCCAAACGGATCCTCTGCCCGCACGGCGACCTCGAGGCGATCGAACGGGCGCTGCGCCTCAATCGCCGGCGGCATCGCCGGGCCCTGATCATCGTCGAGGGCCTCTACAGCATGGACGGCGACGTACCCGATCTCGCGGCCCTCGTCCGGCTGAAGCGGCGCTACGATGCCTGGCTGATGGTCGACGAGGCCCATTCGGTCGGCGTGCTCGGCGCCACCGGCCGCGGCATCGCTGAGGAGCAAGGCGTCGATCCGGTCGATGTCGATATCTGGATGGGCACGCTCAGCAAGTCGCTGGCCTCGACCGGCGGCTATGTCGCCGGCAGCCGCAAGCTGATCGAGCTGCTGAAATACACCTCGCCCGGCTTCGTCTACAGCGTCGGCGGCTGCCCGTCGGTCGCTGCCGCGGCCGGCGCCGCCCTCGACGTGATGCGCCGCGAGCCGTGGCGCCTCGAGAGGCTGCGCCAGAACGGCCGGGCGTTCGTTGCCGGCGCCAAGGCCCGCGGCCTCGATGTCGGTCTCAGCATCGGCGCCTCGGTCGTGCCGATCATCGTGGGCAACTCGCCCAGTGCCGTGATCCTGTCGCACCGGCTGCTGGCGCGCGGCTACAACGTGATCCCGATCATCTTCCCGGGCGTTGCCGAGAACCAGGCGCGGCTCAGGTTCTTCATCACCAGCCGGCATACCCAGGCCCACATCGACGGCGTGCTCGACGCCATCGCCCAGGAGCTGCCGGAAATCCGCAAGGCCCCCTCGTTCGTCAACCTCGTCGCCGGTCGATAGCGGCGGCGAGACGTAGCGACGAGGGCACGGACTGCCCTGGACTTAAAAAAAAGCGCGTCCCGCTCGACCGGTTTCGGCCGAACGGGACGCGCCCCAATGATCAAGTTACGCGAACTGGTTACGCGATCAGGTTACACGATCAGCAGTCCGTCCTTGTTGGTCTTCACGCTGATCAAGACGTCCTGATAGTCCTTGTCGCTCAAGGCCATCTGCTGATCGTCGAAGCCCATCAGCAGTTCATGGCCGCCTGGTGCCGTACCGGACAGCACATGCTGCTCGTTGCCGGCATTCATGGTCGAGAAGGTGTGGAAGACGGCAGCACTGCTGAGATCCCCCAAGGTGGCGCTGTGCAGCACCGGCGCAACGCCGCTGTTGGCGTTTGCCGCGTTGGTCGTGCCGGGCGCCACGAGGGTGAGGTTGTCCGGCAGGTTTCCATAGACGTCGTGACCGTCCTGGATCAGGAAGAACCCGATCTTCTGGTTGTTGCCCGGAACACCCAGGTCGACGGTCGTTCCCGGCGTCACGGCGCGCGTATCCGCGAAGACGATGTGGACGTCGGAGATCGTACCGTCTTCGGCGATCCGGTAAGTGCCGAGCGTATTGTGGTAGTCTGATACCGCCTCCTTCAGCTCGACGCTGAAACGGACGGCTCCGTCGCCCTCGAAGAACGGCTGGTTGATGACACCATTGACCGCCGCCGGATTGACGCTGACACCCTCCTGCAGGTTGGGCAGGAAGTTCTCGAACGTGACCAGCGTATGGGCATCGGCACCGCTGCCGCGCGCCACCGCCATGAAGTCGCCGCCCGAGAAGTCGCCGCTCAGGTGGAAGCTCGAGTCGCCCGCCGTGAGCGACACGCCGTCGCCCACCTTGGTGACGCCGAGATTGTCGCGACCGATCAACGATCCGGTGATGTCGATCGTGTTGCCATGGCCGAAACCGGAGATGGTGTCGCCATTCAGGTCGGCCAGGGTGTGATGCAGGACGTCGTCGTTCGGCCCCAGCGTGATGTGGTCGCCGGTCGGTGTCTTGCCCGGTGTGCCCGTGCCGGGAGTGTCCGTGCCGGGCGTGCCCGTAACGGGGGTGTCGGTACCGCCATTGCCGGGCAGATCGGTGCCCGGCGTGTCGGTGCCCGGTGTCCCGGTAACCGGTGTGTCGGTGCCGGGCGTACCGGTGACCGGCGTGTCGGTTCCAGGTGTGCCCGTGACCGGGGTGTC
>ERZ778027.3342-NODE-3342-length-16414-cov-11.071031_pt1 | contig 16414 bp, 14 predicted proteins | sample MGYA00375757_ERZ778027 | MGnify/ENA primary metagenome ERZ778027 (study PRJEB29350, sample SAMN05389817) | bioreactor metagenome | isolation source: Ammonium sulfate bioreactor | place: South Africa: University of Cape Town | collected 2014-02-18 ... | reverse complement strand
TATTTCTTAGCATAACAATTACAATTGCTTTTAGAAGAAAAGAAAACTATTCTAAAGGATTCAACAATAAAAATAAAAGTTAATGACTAAAGTTCTGTTCGTCATGTAAGTAGCATCATTAAGTGATCAAATAAAAGTATTCAATTCTCTATGGTTTCTTCGTAGAAATGACATACCCTCGGAATATGACTTAGTTTTCATTTTTCGTTTGTTCCGAAAAGAAATGTTATTGCTGAGGGCGAGAGATCTACGAGCAACTTGATCTAATTCAGAGGAAATTTTAAAATTCAATGAAAATTTCTGTTTTTTTTTGACACAAAATAACTAATAACAGAAAAAAAAAGAATCGAAATATGTGTTATGATTAAGCCGAAGCACCGATGACATCAGTGAGCATTTGAACAGTATCAATCATTTTTTTAACACCAATCATTTGTGGGCCGATTTTCGTAGCAAATTGTTTTGATGTATATCCCCACCAATCCCAACATCCTTGAGGATTTATTGGATCGATAATTGATGGAACAACTTGTGGAAATAATACAATTATATTGTTTAATTCAGCGACTTCTAAGTAACTTGCTTTTCTTACGAACACATCACCAACATAATGTTTACCTACAAAAGAAGAAAGAGAAAACGATGAGATCTTCACTCATAAGTTTATCTCTCCACAAACCTTGTCGACAGCCATGTATAGCAACATGAATTGGACATTTTTTCGTCTTAGCACAAGCCAATGGAAAATATACAAATCCTTTAACATCAAAATCAAATGAAGCAGCTGTTAATTGCGATTGTTGTTCATCATTGGGTGTGGTTGTCTTTGGTATAGTCCAATTCGAGAGACCTGAAGTTTCCCATCCCCAATCAGCAGGATCGTACAAAGCTAAATATGTTGCTAACCATTGAGTAACTGTAGCATCGACTTTTCGTTGAACTAATGCTGGTGGTGGATTCATAAATGCTTCTTGATTGAATAGAATCATTTGACCAACAAGTGGTGTCGCAGAAGTCCATGTCGGTTGAATTAAATCACCACCATACAGAAAATTTAACGCATCATATGCTATACTAAAGTTACTAGACAACCGAACGAGAAAACAAACAAGCAGTTTTTGTTAAATTTGAATGTTTTGTTTTTTTACCATTTATTGATAAAATATTTGACATTGAGAATAGGACATGGTTCACCAAAATTGTATGTAGGATAACCATGTGTTGATGGTAGATCATAGTTTGTTTTGATACTGGTATTATAGACTGCATACAATTGATCATTGAGTCTAGCGATTGGTTGCGGTACGATTGGGTCGTATTTACCGGAAAATATATAAACAGGATCACGAATCATATTGCTCGTTCGGTCAATGAGACCTTCGGATTCATATTTAGCAATTCGTTTAACAATGTCTGGTATTGAAATCGATGTTACGGGACCACTTAAACATTCAGCAGCAGTTAGTAAACCACCAGCACAATCATAAGGCGGACCAGCTAAAACGCCAACACCACTGATTGCTTCAGAAAATGCAATGTGCATTTGAGTTGCCATTGCAGCACCTGAAGAACCACCAGAAACAGTTACATTTGTTCGTGATACAATTGCATTCACTGATGATATCACAAACAAGGATACAAATAAAACAACGCAATATCTATTCATTCTCAGATTTTATTTTCATTTGAATAAAGACAATGGGCGTATATATATATATATATATGATATCTGTACGAAGTCAAACATTAATCGAAAGATTAATGGTAATATGAGACAGTTAATATAGGTCTTTTTTAAGAAAATATCGAAATAAAAACAAAGGATTAGAAGCAATTATAGTCCAAATTTCATATTTGTTCTTGAGTTTTTCAGAACATTTTGTAGCATTATTTTGAAGTGAAACCACTTCTTCTCTTTGATGAATAGTTTCAAAGTTATTGTTCATATTAGTAATACTCTTATTCATACAGAAGGAGGAAAAAGAAAAAGCCATTACGGTTCCCCGATAATTCATAGAAAAGATCTGACTGGCTGAAAAAAAGAAGAAGAAGAAAAGGAAAAAAATATGTTTTTTTTCTTTACAGTTTACTCTTGTTTTTGTTGACTCGTCGATCAGTAGAAACGTCACGCTTATTTCGATGTCAGACTTTTTAGGCCGTGTCGGTCGTATTACTGAATGGGTTGTTGTATCCAATTTAGAAAATCGAGCAGTAAACGCAGCATGTGACAAAGCTCAAGATTGGTGGAAAAATCGAAAACATAAAAAACCCGACAAACATGACAAACATGCTGCATCAGCAGGTCCAACGCCACCACCGCCGCCAACTCAATCAAAGCAACAACAACAACAACAGGCATCCTACATGGCAGCACCGCCGCCGACATCTACAGGTGGTGGTCAATTGTTGGTGACTGTTAATCAAGTTGACGGGTTAAATCAATGGGGTCCATTAACAGTGGTTATTGAATGTAATTATCAACGATATCAAATAACATTTAAACAATTTCAACAACAATATTCTTTTCCGATCAATCAATTCGATTACGATCAAGTTTTTGTTTGGATTCAAACTGAATATCAACAACAAACTATTGCTCATGGTGAAATACCTCTACGAATTCTTTTAAATAACAACAATAATTGGAACAATCAACAACAACAACAACGTTGGATTCCATTACGTGATCAACAGAATAATCCAGCTGGTCAACTTCTTGTCTCTGCTGAATACCGAACAAACTATCCATCAGCACAACAAACACCAGGACCGCCTCCACCTTATTCATATTATTCTTAAAACTTGTCTTTATTTGTTCGCTCGTATTTTTGATAAAACTGAATTTTGAATGAGAAAGATTTGAATTATCGTTTTTTGCTTTAAGTTGTCTTTATTGATGTGTATATCTTAATGACAAGAGCAAGCACAAGGCAAAAAGAAAGAAAACTTTGCGTATAAGTATATAAGAAAATTTTGTTCTCTTAATAAGCATATGTGTGTGTGTTTTTTCTCGTAGAATGTGATTGATCTGTACAATGCGAACGAGATAGACGACAAAATTAAGAGACAAAAATAAAAACTTGTTCATTCGTCATGATTGACGAATAAAACAACGATCAGAATTGACTTGCACCTTTTGACGTGGTTCCAACGGAGCGCTTTCGAAACAAAATCTAGACAATAAACGAACGAACGAACGATATTAGTGAATCATTTCGATGTTTTGATGAATTTTACTTTTTAAAATTTTCAATTTCTTTATCGAGTGCATCCATTTCATTGACATCATTTCCTTGTGGAACATCGTATAATTCACCAAAATGTTCTTGAAAATCAATAAAATACTAGACGAAACTCAATAGATCCCATTGAAATTACCTGAAAAACCATTAGTTAATCCAGCACCACTATGAAAAGGATCATAAAGAGGAAAATCATTGACATTTGTTGATAGATCGATCTGTGGTTGTTCAATTTGAGAATAATTCCATGTTGATGTTGAATTACTACCAACAGCGTAATTCATCGGTGAATAGAGAGGAAACGGAATTGAATTAGCTGATGATGAACGAGGTTCAGGTGACGGTCGTTGAATACAACGAGATGCAACACTGGGATGAGTGACTGGGCCAACTGCTGGTGAAAATAGCGGACTTGGACGTTGAACAGGACCTGGTACAGTCGGAGGAGGAATTATGGTTGATTGAGATGATGTTGGAAGAAAATAACCATTTGGATCCCAATAATTTGATGTTGCTAAACCTTCGGATACAGCTGACGAAGATGATGATGGTAAAAGTGGAGGAGTTGCTGGAGATGGTGAAGTATAGTGTTGACCTGTTGTCGATGGTGGTACGGGTTCATGATGAACATTATTGTTCGTCCAAAGATTGGATGATGGTTCAACTTTTTGTGGTTGATAGGACGCATGATTTTTCAGTACATTTTGAAGGCGAGGTGGAGCTGCCGTTGATGGTGGTTGATGATATTGTTGTTGTTGTTTGCTAGTAGTTAAAACTGGTTCTGCTTTAGGTTGAACAAACGACGAATTATTTGTTGTTTTTTTCGTGTTATTTGAAGGTGTTGGTTGTCGTTTGTTGTTTGCCGATGATAAGACAGGTGGAATAGGTGCAGCAAGCAGAGATGGCACAGATGTTGGTGCAGATTTATGTTTACTTTGTTTACGAGAAATCGTTATCCAATTGACTTCTTCTTCTTCTGCAGGCGAATCGATACTCTCAAACGGAAGATCGACACTAGTTCGAGCTGTATTCGTTCCCTGAGAAGATGATGAATATGAAGTTGACGATGCCAATGAAACAGGTGGCGGAGGCATGGATACAGGAGCTGTTGTTGTAACCGTTTCATTCGATGGTTGTTCAACAGAATTAGCTGCTTGCTTTTGTTGTTGTTCAAGTTTTTGTTTTGCTTTTTGCTTTCGTTTTGATAAAGGTTGTTGACTTTCGACTGTTGGTGCTGGACTTGAGACAGTTGTCACTTTTGCTGTCGATGATGATGATGATGGACTTCGAGATGCTTGTTGAGAATCAGTAGCCGATTGATTAATATTTGAGCCATTTGGTTTCTTCTGATTTTTATTTTCTGCATTATTATTATTATTATTATTATTGTTATTGGCTTTGGATTGTTTGTCTTTTTTCTTTTTATTTTTCTTGGACGTTGTTTCTTGATTTGTTGTTGTTTGATGTTCATTATGATTATTCGATGATGAACTTTGATTTCCATCGATAAATCGAACTAGATCATCGATATCATTCTTATCATCGACGAGAATTTCCTTTGGTTTCGTTGGATTGATTTGTACAGTTTGTTTTTTATTATTCATTGGAATTTTCTTTTGTTGTTCCTTGACTAAATCCTGACCTTTCTTTTTCGATAATTTCAATTTCAATCGTTCTTTCATCTCGACATCACGCGGATTGAAAGCTCCTGCAATCGTCGCGCCCATAACCGATGTTGTTGATCCAGGCAAAGCCATACAAGTCACACAACTCGTTATCGGTCCATTAGTTGAATTCGATGATAAATGAAGACATGTTGATGATGTTGAACACGTTCGTCCTTCCGAATAATCACAACAACAACATTCACAATGTTTACTATTATTATTAGTTGTCGACGTTAGATTCTTTTTCTGCTGCTGCTGCTGCTGTTGTTGTTGTTGAGCGAGAATTGTTTGGATTTTTTCTTGTGTTTTTGATGAAATCGGAGATTTGGGCGATGATGATGAGGAATTGAGACATGAAGGAGAATGAAATGATGAAAGAATTGAATGTAAGGCAGCTTCGGATGCATCGGTGTTCGATGCAGCATGACGAAGAAGTTGATCGAGATTATTGTAGGCTGTTGATGAAGACGAACAATTCGAATCGGATTTTGTTGATGAATTATTGAAAAATGAATTTGTTGTTGGTTTTTCTTGTTGTTTGGTTTTTTTGAAAAGTGAATTGTCTTTTTTTCTCGTATTGCTCGTTGATTCTTCGGTGTTAAAACCAGTTAATTCATTAAAAAGTGCTTCAGCTATTTTCTGTCCGCCGTGTTCATTTGTTTTTGCACCTGGTTTTCTCGTTAAATTGATACTCAATCGTGTTTGACCCGATGAAGTTGTTGTTTTAGCAGCCGTGAGCGTCGTTGTCGAACAATTCGACGATGCCGATAGATCATTGGCGTTCGTCGATGTGATCGAACCGAACGTTCCAGCGGTAAACGAAACCGACTGAATCTTTGCAGAGAGATCGGCAACCGAACGCGGAAGAAAGATATCAGCAGGGATAGATTTCTTCGGTATTTGAGTTGTTGAGGTTGTTGTTGTTGTTGGCGCTGCTGCGGCTGCTGTTGGTAAAGAAGTGGTGATTGTTGTTGAATTTTCTTTTTTACGATGAGATGATTTCGATTTTGAGGATGAAGATTTTTTTGTTGTTGACGATGTTTCATTTGATTTTGAATTTGTTTTCGTTTGGTCTTGATTGGAATTCTTTGTTGATTTATCCGATTGAGATTGGATATTTTGAATGATTTCCTGAATCCATCTTTGATTTTCCATTGCTAATGTCGAATTTAATTGTTGTTTTTTCGATTCATCCGTCTGAAACGTCGATTCATAGATTTCCTTTTGAATTCTCGCCATTGGCGAACAACTTTCGAGAATATCTTTTAATAATTGTTCATTAAGATCTTTCAAAAGTTGCTCATTGGGATCTTCATCGCCTAAGATCAATCGTCTCAATTCTTCTTGTTCATCTTCTTGAATATAAAACGATGACGTTGGATCATTATCGAGTAGATACTCGTCGAACGAGGAAATCGATGATTCATCATCGCCTCCGTTACCCGAACCAATCGATGAACCGTTTGAACCTTGTTGAGACGATGTTGGCACATCAACCGTTTTCTTCTTCTTATTTTTCTTCTTTTTCTTTTTCTTCTTTGTCGATTCACATTTTTGTGTTGTTGTTTGAGCTGAAAGTTTCGTTTGACAATCTTTGTACAAACACGCTATCTCCGACATTTCCTCATCGAATGCAAGAAATCGATTTAACAATTGAGTATATTCAGCTGGCGAATAGTCCGTATGTTCTTCATGATTCGGCTGCAAAAGATCGATCATTGTCGACATTGAATGTTGAATTTTTCTGTCCATATAAATCAATTTCTCATACAAATGTTTGTTAAACAATAACCAAGTTAATTGAAACGTTTTCAGATAGTTTTCTTCGAAATAGAAGAGAATTGTTGAGACATTGCTCGCTGCTTGTATAAATATTTGATATTCATCCAAAAGAAACGAAATAAACAATTGTACATCGTGACAAGTCTTCGAACACGTATGAAAACGTTCTAAAACTTGACTTCGAATTTCTTTCACGTATTCGAACACGATGCTTTCGAGTTTGGAGAATAAATCTCGAGGATTCCTGTCCGTTAATCGTTTCACATAGTCTTTCGCTTTGGAAATATCATCAGAAAATTGATTTTCTATAAAAGAACGTCGAAAAACAAGACAATTTCGAATAAAATAATTCAACCTTGAAATTGTTTGTCAGTCGCTCGATAAATACATTTAATCGTATGAGAAAGATCATCCCAACATTGTCGAGTATCTGAATCGAGTTCAGTCGAATGACATGTTTGACACCAACAAGTCTCATCATCGTCGTCGTCATCGTCGTCTGAACTCGTTTCAGGTACGATTATCATTCGATCAGATTCTTCTTCATTTTCCTAATCGAATAAAAGTTTATTTTTCCTTCGAAAATTCGAGTTCAATCAGTTTTTTTGTTACTTGAGATGTTGTTTCTTTTTCTTCTAAACGAATTTTTGCTTCACATTTTGGACAAGTGTATAGAGGAAGCTAAAACAAAGAAATTGTTGTTGTTTTTCTTCTGATTTTTCGTAGGAAATAAATACCTTTGAGATGGGATTGAAGGATTTTTCATTTGTCTCTTTAAAAACAAAAAACATCAAAAAATTAAACAAAGGAAAATTATTCGAAATACCATTTTCTTTTTTCAAATTATTATTTTCATCATTAATATTCGGGTTACGTGCGTGACAAATAAAGCACTTCAAACGTAATAAATATGGATTTAAGACCGATACGGTCTAGGCAAACAAAACAAAATCAATGTTGTCAAAAAAGATTTTTTTTTCTTCAGTTGGAATACCTGCGTCTCTTGCTGTTCTTGTGAATCCATTTGAAAGAAAAGAAAGAGTTAGGTAATAAAATAAAAACTAATGCTACAACACGAACTCTACAAAAACAAAGAACCGTTTAATTTGTATTCTTTATTTGGGAAATTGATCGAAAAAGAAAATGTTGATTGAATTAGGTTGTCGTTTTTTTCTGTTCGATTGAATATCGATTGTAACCGTTCATAAGTCACGCACATATGAATGAGAACAGGACAAAACCATAAATGTGACAGCGTGGCCACCATTGATTGATTTTGACAGATGTCTCACACATGGATTTAAGGTCGATCCGTTTTTTGTCGACAATGACATTTTAGTAAATGAAAATGTTTTTCATTGATTTTCGAAATTCGAAGGAGATTTCAAGGTGAAAGAAATTTGGGGCTTTTACTCGATTGAGGTTAAACAAACGAATTCGATTGGTCGACAATCGAAGCCAATGAAAAACAAGGTTGCACCGATATCTTTCTCGTGTTTTTTCTGGTTAAAATTACCGATTGATAAAAAAAAACTCGACGGAAAAATGTTCCTACGAGGATTTCTCTTTTTCTTTGTAGATCGAAGGAAAATGTAAATTTTGTTTTGAATTGAATCAATAAATTGAACACGAATGTGTTATCGTTATCTGTTGTTATTAATTCTGATCTATTTTTCCAATGCGGATCAATGTAAAATAAACAATCGAACTGAGTATTTTAAAAAAAAAGGCAAAAAAAGAAAAGAAAATGAAAATTTTTGTTTGTCGAAAATTTAGTTTCTTCCAAACGGAGTCCGGCGCATGTGAATCCTGTTTATCCTATTGTAATTCTCAGACGGACATTTGTCTTTACTCAAATCAGCTACGTCGTCTCTGCTCGTCGATTTATCTCGTTCGAAATCTGCGCGAATGTGAAAACAAACTAACCAAAGACATCATTCATTCGTTTCTCCTTTCGAATCAATCGTTTATCAGTTCGAATGATATCGAAAACGATCAACCGGTGTGTTTATTCTGTGGCAATTCGACGCGTGGCCTTCGATGTGAATCGTGTCGACAGCGGCCAAACGGCAAACAACTTTCACATTTAATCGAACTGAAGAGTTTGACATCGACTTGTTTCGAATGTTCGTGCTCCGGACAGACTTACGACTGTCGAACGCCGGTTGTCGACGGTTGTTCGTGTCTTTCGCATCTGCTCGATTCGAATTTAGTCGAATCCAATCTCTATCAATGTCTTTCAAATCGAACGAACTCACAAGAACCAACGTTGTGCCGCTCGAAGATTCATCAGCAATGTCAAAATTGCAAACGGGGATCGAATGGCGTCACGTCCGAACGAGGACATCGGTGTTACAAGTAAGAGTTTGTTTGGCTTTTTTTGAATTTGAAAAAGAATAAATAAATATTGACTTTGAAGATTGTTATCTGTTGATACGACGCAATGTTTTGAGTTTGCTAATTCGTTGAAAACATGCGCCGATGGAAAAGAGATCGTTAAAAGTGAAGATAATCAAACGATTTCGTTTGAAATCACGCCGAATTATCGGAATCTTAACATTCGGTAAGTGATTTTCGAGTGAAATTTCGAGGTTTTTGTTGACTTTTTCGTTTGCAGACTTTTGATTGGAATTCAAGTCGGTTCTATCGACGTTATTTGTTCGATAAGAAGTTCGAATTTTCTAATTCGAAATGATCAAAAAATCTACTACGAACATCAATCATTAACTGATACCGAACCAATTATTCGAGATTACGATCTCACAAACGAAGATCTCAATTTCGGTAAGACAAAACTCGAATTTTAATTCGAATCTTCACGTTTAATTTTCCCCAGGAATTCTCTATTCTGACCCGTCGGAGATCATTATTCTCCGAAATCTATCGTCGAATCATCGTCTAACAATCTTAATCTCGCCGGCAAACATCGATTTCACTCAAGATAATCTTCGTTGTTTACTAGTCGATCAACCTGCATCTCGAAAACATTTCTTCGACCTCGTTGAACCGAATTCCGCGTGGAATTCAACGGCATTTTCACTGTCCGACTATCGAGCGATTTATTTGACGAAAAGTTCATCGTCTTCGTCGAGGAAAACCATCGGATTCATCAAGATCTATCAATCACGAATGAACATTGACTTATTCGTTTTTTTCAGTGTTTTCTTCTCGTCATTTTTTCTTTTTCTTTCGATTGGAATCTGTTTTTGGAAAGTCAAATTCGCCTACGAAATCCATCGGCGACGACGAACACTCAAACACGAATATCACAAACGAATGGCTCGACCTTTTGCCAAAATTCAACTGCTAATCAAACCCTCAACCTTAACCCCGCACGAGCAAGACAATTCTCAACAAGTTCGACTCGAATCTTCATTTTTTTTCTCGAAGAATTCTGTTGTTGTTTTTTTGTGTTTAGTTAACTCCGCCTCAAGATTCGTCGTCGGTTGAAATTCCTTTGCTTCTTCCGTCGACACGAACCGACATCGATTATTCGTCACATGTCGTGGCCGTTGAGCCGCTACGTGACCAGACGAATTGTTATACCACGTTGCTTTTTCATTTGCCAGGCGATCTGTCGACACAGTATCGACTTTGTGCAGGAACGACACTCGCACAAATGCCGAATGATTATGTCAACGCGTTGAATCGCGCGAGAATCGAAGCGGAATCGCAGCGAAAGAATAAAAGGAAAAGAAAATCCAACGGACGAAAACAGAAAGTTCTCGCGAAAAAATCCACAACAACAGCCAATCGGCAAAAGCAAAATCATCAACCAAGAACAACACTCGGACCGTAGAAAAAAAACAGCGAGAGTCAGATTGCTTACGCGTGCGTGTGCGTGTGTGTGTGTTTGATTGTAGTCTCACTCATTATATTTTCTCTTATTTTTTTTTGTATATTAAATTCTTAAGGGCAAAACTTTCACCTAAAAATACAGAGTGCTGCCTATTTTAGATATTTTCGAGGAAATGTCAACAGCTGAAGTTGAGGAAGGTGAATCGAACTCTGCGAATGCCGAGGAAACAAGTGCAAATCCAACTCGAACGAATAACGATACTGAAGGCGGTGCCAAAGTCGTGTTTTTGCTGAAAGCTGCCGGTGGTGCGCCGATCTTGAAGAAGAAGAAATGGGCGTTGCCAAGAGCGAAAACAATGGGATATATCGTGGAATTTTTGAAGAAATTTATGCAACTCGATCCTCAAGAACATCCTCAATTGATTCTCTATGTGAATCAAGCGTTTGCACCGGCACTTGATACGACTCTCGGTGCAGTTAATGATTGTTTCAGTAGTGAAGGTACACTCGTTCTACATTATTCAGTCACACCAGCATGGGGATAAACACATACACATCATCTTTTTATTTTCTTCATATCGGAAAAAGAATAAATTTTTTGATTTCGAACGATTTTTTTTTATTTATTGTACAGAAAGACAAACAAAACAAAATAAACGAGAATATGATTTTCTAAGACAACTGTAATTAATATACATAAGATCATTGTAGATTGATGTTGTGCCGTTTTTGGAATAAAAAACTTCTTCAACAAAGTCACCGTATTGTTTCCACTTGTCTAATGTCTTCTTCATCAAATGAATTATTTACAAATGAACTTCTTCGACAACGTCTAAGTCAATATCTCGACAAAACTCCATCGTATGTCGATGAACTTTCGGAAACTGTTCCAAAATTGAAACGATCGAGACGAGCCTCGGTTCTCGTTCCGCTGTATTGCAATCCAACAACGAATCGAGTCGAAGTTTTATTAATAAAACGTTCGGAAACAATACGTTCTCACACGGGAATGATCGGTTTGTTATTTCAAACTTTACAAAAACAAAAATCAATAATCTTTTTCTCTATTTGTTCAGCTTTTCCTGGCGGAATCGCAGATCCAACTGATCGTGACGTTGTTCATACAGCTGAACGTGAGGCGTTCGAAGAAATCGGTCTCGAACCTCATCAATATTCAGTTGTTGGTTGTCTTCTTCCTTTGACCGACTCTCGGCTTGTTGTTGTCACACCAGTGGTCGCGTTACTTCATCATCCGAAATTTACAGATTTTCGTTTGTCCGTCGACGAAGCATCCGATGCGTTTTACGTCGATTTAGAACAATTTCTATTCGACAATGAAAATTATAAAATGATAGAAGTTGGCGATGATTTCGTTACTCATCATTTCGATATCGATAAATATCATATTTGGGGTTTGACAGCCTACGAACTGATCATCATTGCGACGCTTGTTTATCAACGAGCACCGCCATTTCCCATGTATCGTAATGAGAAATATTTAGCATTGAAAACTGTCATGCAGCAACAGAAAGATTTCTTTCGTTTGTGTGTCGATCTTCGTTATAGAGATCAAATGAAACAAAAGAGTCAATTGTAAACTTTGCCGTTCTTTTTTATTTTGGAATAAATTATGTTGGATTTTCATTTAACCGCGTTTTTTTTATTTTCGAGAATGTCGAGAGACAAACATAAAGCGCTCTTTCATTTGAAATTGCTGGCAGAAAAAGTTAATTATGCCGATTGAATATCAAAAAGAACCGTGGAGAGGTAAATTAATTGTTAGTATCTAATTTCTTTTTCTTTTCATTTGCCGTTTCAAGAATCATTCTTTGATATTTGTGCATCGCCGGGAATCTGCTTCAAAGGTTTCTGTTGTACCGGCTGTTTATTCGGTCAAAATGTTGCTCGCGTAACTAATTCATCATGCATCCGTTATTGTTGTGGATATGCATGGTTAATGCCTATATTATCTTGTGGTCTTTTACATATGTCGTTTCGAGCTAAAGTTCGTGAGAAATATGGCCTACAAGAAGAACCAACTGATTTTATTGCTGGTTGTCTGCTTTCACCGATAGCCGTGTGTCAAGAAGCTCGAGAAATAGATTCACGAGAGAAATCGCCGGGTACTAAAGTTCAAAGAGCTGAACCGAAGAGATCAAATGCATCAAATGTTGAAAGTGAAGTTTCGTCAGTAGCTGAATCGACCGGTGATTGAGATGATAAAGAAACATTATCATTCAACTTTGTAGTTTTTTGTTTGTTTTTCATGAATAAATCCGACGAAGTGTTATCTCTACGAAGGCTTATCTATCTCAACTATGTCAAGATAACATGTTAGATATACACACGCATATATCTTCTACGTGCTTCAAGGCACTTTCATTTTTTTTATCGTTTTGAATAATACGAAATGTCAAAAGTCAGAATTGGATTGCTCGGTGCTGGACGAATGTCACAAGCGTTAGCACGGAGTCTCATTGAACGAAATGTTGTTTCGTCGAGAGAACAAATTCTAGCGAGTGATGTCGATGAAAACCAACGAAAATTTGTCACGGTAAATTATTGAAAATTGCAAAGAAAATGTCGAATTGAATTTGAATAGTCTCAATTGGGGATTCAAACAACTGATGATAATCAACAAGTAGTTAAACAAAGTGATCTTTTAATCTTAGCTGTCAAACCAAAAGATGTGGAGAAAGTTTTGAAAGATGTTCGTGAACCTCTTCAACCACAAAATCATTTACTCGTTTCAATTGCAGCTGGAATTCGTACGAATACTATTGAACAAGTTTGTTTTGATTCGAATTGATCGATCTTCACGAAATAAATTGACTAATTATTCTAGTTACTCAAACCACAAAGTCGAGTCATACGTGTCATGCCAAATGTGACTTGCCTAGTCAATGCTAGTTGTAGTGTTTACTCAGCAGGACAACACGCAACAACAGGTATCAACATGCTGAAATGTTCATTTCAATAATCTTGAAACGGAAAGTTTAGATGATCGATCCGTAGTCAATACAATTTTCTCATCGATTGGTTCGTGTGAAGGTGAAATTGATGAAAATCTACTCAATGTCGTTACAGCTTTAAGTGGCAGCGGTCCTGCTTATGTACGTGCGACCGATACTTCTCATTTCGATTTGTTTGTCAACTATTTTTGAATTCTTAGTTTTCAGTTATGGCTGAGGCACTCGCCGATGGAGCCGTTCAAGCTGGTTTGAGTCGACCAATGGCATTGGCATTGGCAATTAAGACTATGTTAGGAACGGCAAAACTTCTACTCGATAAACAACAACAACTTCATCCGAGTCAATTGAAAGATGCAGTCGCAAGTCCAGGTGGTACGACCATTTATGGACTTGAAAAGATGGAAAAAGCGGGTGTTCGAGCAGCTCTCATGCAAACCATTACAGCTGCTACAGATCGAGCAGCTCAATTAGAATCCTAAGTCTTTTCTCTTGTCAATATTTATTATTATTATTATCAAATAAACACATGTAAAACTTCATTTTGAAATGCCGATGAAAACATAAATTGTGCATGTTTCAACTTTGGAAGAACACTTGTAGAAATATTCGATTTTGTCAAATATTCGTTCACAAATGACACTGGTACAATATCATCATTTTCCGACAAGAAGACATGTGCTCGAATATGTGTCTGTTGAATATCTTCTGCCCATAAATTACATTCGTACCAACAGATATGTCGTTCAATAGCATAGATTAAATAGAGATCGTCAATACAAGATGTAAATGGAAGAGATTTACGATAGATAAATTTTTCAGAGTAATGTGCATCGAAAATGAGAAAACAAACGGGATCAATGAAAATAGCAAGTTGACTGTCAACGAGATGTGATCGTTGTTTGATAAGACACGATTGAATTAGTGTACCGTAACTATGACCAATGGTAGCAACAGATGAAACATTGAGTGAAATAAGCAATTGTTCAATAGATGATATAATCATTGACATAGGAAAAACTTCTGTTTGAATACGTAGACTTGAATGAGGAATTTCAAGTAAAATTATTGTACGTTGAAGAGTTGTTAACCGATGGAGAAAAGATATATAATTATTAGTACCAAAACTGAGTCCATGGAGAAACAAAATTGGTGGTAAACTCTTTGTTTTTTCCGAATATTTCCGTACGTAAAATGTTATTTGACCAATGGACTGACATCGAAATCCCATATAGAACATCCTCATGATTGAGAAACAACGAACATAACCAAATAAAAGATATTTCATCAATGGATAATGTGTATATTCGATAGTATCTCGATACATATGCTTTAATTGTATTTGATTATTATAACCGGATTTTATATTCGAACGTTGTTCAGGATATTTCTTCAAATATCGTTTGTATAAAACATTTTTAATATATTTTTGTTTTTTCTTTGTCAAATCATTCCAAGTTTTTACTCCAAAAGTTGCCATCGATAAGAAATCTAAAATATTACCTTCATAAATCTTATCGTATGATGATTGATGAATACCATTAAACCATCCAGTAAAACATGCACGAAAATCGTTTTGTGCACCTTTGTACACATTTGAGAGTCGATCAACGATTTGTTCAGCATAATTATTTGGTAATACAGGTCGTTTAAGTAAAAGTCGATTATTTAATAATCTTGCTTCTTCGATTGTAGACAAATAGAAAAACGATTCGATGACACAATAGAAGACAATGGTCGTATGAAAGAGACAATCAAAGGTATTGACATCGATGAAAACAAGAAAATATAAAAGATATATTTGACACAAAGCTAAACTCGATGTGAATATTAAATGTAGAATGTATCCAATAGATAATAATATAAATCCATTTCGATTACAGATTTTATATGACGAACACTTCAATAAATAGATGCTAATAACCAAAAACAGAAAAAGACATGTTGTGACTGCTGTATAAAACATATTGTTAATAATCAGTAAATGAAAAAATACAGGTAAGCACTCTTCTCATCACAGTGATCAGGTATATATACGGGCCATGCGTGCAACGTAGGAAGACAATAATATCGACTCATACAAGGTCTTTTTCAATCAACGATGAAAAGTACAAAAAATGCTTGCATCGTTCGTGCACTGATGGATATTTTATTTTGAATATTTAAGTACGAAAATATAAAATAACAAAAACTAGGTCTTGAGGATTGACAATTGGTCTAATGTCGTTGAAGATCCACTAATTGGTACTATCTAAATAGATATAGATGCTTTAGATTTCGAAGTTTTTTTTTCTAAATCAATTTACCTGTTCATCATTATGCGCATTATTGAAATCAAAAGTTGACATCTGTTTAAAAACTAATCTTCTGGCCAATTATCCAATTAATTCAAATCATGAGTTCTATAATGGCCACGTGAAATTCGATTGTTCGTTATACCATCGTGATTATGTAGATATCGATGATCAATTCCATTCGAATGTGTAAACGACGTATGACGAATTGTATCATTGGTATCAGAATTGATCAATCGAATTAGAGCTTGTGTTGCTTCAATTCGATGAATTGAGGTTGAATTTCTTTGATTCCTAGGGCGATCAATACGGTCGCCATGACGGTACAAAACGGTAGCGTATACGGCCATTTTACGCAGTTTACAGCCATATTTTATCGTAAGTGACATGTTTGGCATGCACCGTATTACGGTCGTATCTGATCATGGGGTATACGTTCAAAACCGGTCGAATACACTCATATCCCATCGCTTACGCACAGTCTATACCAAACGGGTAATTTACGGCAAATCACGACTGTTTATGGCCGTGCTAATTCGACCTGGGTAGTAGAATATTAAATAGATGGCGCTACAGTGTTACTAATGAACGAAACGAGTAATCGAATTAGAATTCCACTCGAGACAAAGCCGAGTAGATAAGGCGGCTGACTGCAATTCCTT
>ERZ778027.3335-NODE-3335-length-16440-cov-6.403723_pt1 | contig 16440 bp, 15 predicted proteins | sample MGYA00375757_ERZ778027 | MGnify/ENA primary metagenome ERZ778027 (study PRJEB29350, sample SAMN05389817) | bioreactor metagenome | isolation source: Ammonium sulfate bioreactor | place: South Africa: University of Cape Town | collected 2014-02-18 ... | reverse complement strand
GCCCCGTCGTCACCTTCGGCGTTACGATCTCGGAAGCACGGGTGACTTTGTTCATGACAATTGCTCCTCTCGACGCTTCCACCAGGGAAGCACGCGAACGATGACGTCACGCGGCGGCGCGCGCGATATGCGTCATCCGGAAAGGTGCGGAAGGGTGGCGTCGCGCCACCTGGTTTGCCCGTCCCTTCGCCGGCATGACCCGGATCAGGTTCTAAGGGTGCTCGCGCTCCTTACGCGATCTCAGCCGGACAACCGGCGCCCCTCGGAAACAGTTCGATTGTGGCTCGATTGAATTGCGATGGCAAGTCAGGCGAACGGCTTAGTCATCGCGAGCCAAAGAAAGTCGGGATCGGCCAAAATCCGTCGTCATGGCCGCGAAGGCGGCCATCCACGCTGGTTTCCGCTCGCACAACGCCAGCGAACCGGTCTCCGTCAAGCCGCCATCGCGTGCTTCGCGGCGCCGACCCAGCTTTTGATTTTCTCGATGTCCGGCGGACGGCCCTCGCGCAGCACACGCCGCCCTGCCGACGTCGCGGCGAATTTCAGCACATGCGCCGAAAGCACCACCGGATCGGCCTCCGCGACCGCTTCCGCCGTGCGATACCCCGCGCCGACGAGGAGCTGCGCATGCGTGCCCCTGAGCCCCGGAATGTCGATCACCATGCGCGCCTGATCCTGCCAGTCGGTCAACGTCTCGCTGTCGAAGCGCGAGTCGTCGAGGTCATCCGCAAGCTGCATCGGATCGCGTTCGAGAAAATCGCCGACGGTATGTACGCCGACTGCCGCGAAACGCTCCGCCATTTTCGGTCCGATGGATGGCGCAGCCTCGAGATCGTCGCTTTCGAACAGGTAGGCGCGGCCGACCTCGGTTCGCTCTTCCGGCACACGAACGGGGATCGGACGCGGATGCGGCGTGCGCGCAGCGGCTGCGGGACTATCGGACTGCACCGGCAAGGCTGGAGGACGCTCGGTCACCTCCGACGCAATGTGCGCGGACTTCGCGACCGCGAGTTCGAGCGCGGTCGTATCGTGCGCGGGCGCCGCTTCCTCCTGCGGTGCGATCGTAGGCGGCGTCTGCATCAGGGGGACGGCTGCGCCCGAAACGCGCGCGGCGCGCACTTCGTTTCGTTGCGCAAGCTGCGGCTCCAGAACTTCCTTGCGATGCAGATCGCGGATCGTCCGGTCATCTTCCGACAGAGAATTCTCGACGCGGCCCGTTGTCTTCAATTCGTCGTAGATTGCCGCAACGAGCTTGCGGTCTTCCTCGTTCGACAGCCGCTTTTCGATGAACTTGCGTGGGATCTGCGTCATCGCCAGGAACGTCTCGGCGGTGAGCGTGACCGCCGGCGCAGCAACGCCCGCTTCCGAGATCGCCGCATCGAGAACGCGGCCATAGCCTTTCGCCGCGTACATCAACAGTTCGGCGACAATCGTGCGCGCGACGTCATCAAGCCCGTCCTCGGGCCGGACCGTGCCCTTGTGAATGTCGTAATGCGCGATGAGCTTTTCATAGTAGCGATGCGAGTATTCGGCGCCGTCGCACACAAACTCTTTCAGCCAGTTGGCTCCCGTCGGCAGGAACGCGTCGACGTCGGCAAAGCGCTTTTCGCCGATCGCGCGCAGCGAATTGTAGGAACGGTTGATGCTCCACTCGGCGGCGCGATGGATGGCGTTCTCGGCTTCCGTCTGTCCGGTGTGAAACGGCATCACGGGGTCGGTGTAATAGTGGCTGAGCACGCCCGCCGCGTAAGCCGCATCCGGCCAATTTCCGGCTTGCAGTTCGCTGACCGTTCGCCGGTACCACTCGGCGGCCTTCTCCGGCGCGCCGCCCCAATAATTTTCGGAGACGTGCAAGACGTGATTCTTGAAATCCTTGAACGTGACGTCCGGAGCTTTCGAGCCTTCGAGAAAGCGCTCGACATGCTTCAGCATGACCCGTGACCACGCCTCTTTGTCCTTGCGCGGCATCGCGTCGAGACCGTCGAGCGCCAGTTTATGATGCGTGCCGTTGGCATGCGTGGCATAGACAATTCGAAAAAGCGCGGACATCTCTCGCCTCGGGGCTGGTCACGGTATCAGTCCGATGTCTACGCGAGTCGCACGCCGTCCTCGATTGCAGCAGCGACACCAGAGCGGGTCATCAACGATTTTCGCTGCGCTGCCGCGCCTGTTTCTCGGCCGCAAGATCGATAATATCGGCGCTGAGCCCGCGATCTCGAGCAATCCGTCGCGCCAGATCCGCATTCCGCCCGATCCGTGTCACGTTCGTCGCGCGCGCCAGAGAGGCGTCCGAAAGCATGCGCGCCAGAACTTCCGGCGTCAGCCCACAAGCACGACCGAGCGCCAACGCTTCATCCCGCGCCACCGCATGCGCCGCTTCGACATAACCCATCAGCGCCGCGACCGCGTGCGCGCTGCCGAGCGGTCCGGTGCGCTCAACGTGACCGAGAAGCGAAAGCACCTTGTCCGCGATTTCGACCGAGTCGGGATATCCACCGAGCATGATCTTCGCCCGGCCTTCCGCCGCCGCATCCGAACCGCCGATCAGGGCGGCATCGACGAGGGCCACGCCGCGTGTGCCGAGCAGCCCGAGAAGCGCTTGCAGTTCGCGAGGCGTGCGCGCGCCGATATCGACGATGACCGATCCCGGTTCCATCTCGGCGCCCATTCCCATCCGGTCCGGAGTGCCGACGAGAAGATTGCGCATCGCTTCGGTATCGTCGACCGCAACGAGCACGAGTGAACATTCGAATGCAACGTCCGTCGGCGTCGAAGCAGGTTCAAGCCGCTGGCCGCGCGTCACAGCGGGAGAGCCCGGCAATCCGCCATAGAGCACGCGATAGCCGCACGCTGCGAGACGCGCTGCAATCGCCGGACCGTAGTCGTCGTTGCCGATGACTCCGACCGGAGTGTCGCCATAAGGTTGAGAGCTGGCCATCGTTCCTCCGGCTTTTGCGCGAGCTAGCGTCCTTCGCGCCACCATGCGAGCGCGATCAAGGCCAGCAACGCCGCAAGCGCTGCAAACCCGTTGAACATCGGCGTCAGCTTGACGCCGCGCGTCAGGTACGCCTGCCGGTCCTTGAGCCCGAGCCAGCCCGAGCCCGCCATGACCTTTGCCGACGACATCATCGAAATGCGCGGCACATCGATATCCGTTGCCGAACCGCTGGCCGTGCGCGTCCAGAAAACGCCGCCGCCCGTCGCGTCCGCGATCGGCTTCATCTTGCTGTCCGTCGCCGTCACTTCGCTCATCTCGCGCGGATCTTCGACGCCCGCGTTGGCGACAGCTGTCAGCTCGCCCGTCGAAGCCGGTGTCTCGGCTTTGTAAAGGCCGGGCAATTTGACATCGATCGTCGAGCGCCAGACGCCGGGCTCAGCCGTCGCGCGCGTGAGCGTGACGTCCGTCGTGTCGCCGCCAGGTCCGAGAATTTTCACCGGCGAGATTTCGTCATCCATCGATCGCCGTTCGACTGTCAGCTTGAGGCCGCGTGCGGATGCGATCAGCCGCTCTTCCTCAAGGTCGGGCTCCTTCATGAGCCAGTGCGAAAGACGGCGCAGAAGATCGGTATGCGGCCCGCCGCCATCGTACCCGCGCGCCCAAAGCCATGCCTGATCGGATGTCAGCAGCGCCACCCGGCCTTTGCCTTTGCGATCGAGAACGAGGAGGGGCTTGTCCTCCGCGCCGGTCATCACGATGCGGCCGCGCTCGCCGGTGACTTCGGCTTGGCGGAACCAGTGTCCCCAGGTCGGCTGCGGCGACGCATCCGCGACTTTCGCCGCGTTCCAGCCCGGCAAGCCTTGCGTCACAGGATGCTTCTGGCCTTCGGGCGTGATCTTGGCGCGGAATGGCATCTCCAGCACGCGCCCCGTCGGCGCCGCAGGCAGAACCGACGACAGCGGCGTATGATAGATGCTGTAGGCGCTTGCGTAATCGTCACCCGCCGCGACCAGCAGCGCGCCGCCATGCTCGTCCACATAACGCGCAATGTTGTCGTAGTAGAGCAATTGCAGAATGCCGCGATGCTCGTACCTGTCGAAGATGATCAGGTCGAACTCGTTGATCTTTTCAGAGAACAGCTCGCGCGTCGGGAACGCGATCAGCGACAGCTGATTGATCGGCGTTCCGTCCTGCTTTTCCGGTGGCCGCAAAATCGTGAAGTGCACGAGATCGACCGCCGCGTCGGACTTGAGAAGATTCCGCCACGTCCGTTCGCCCGGATGCGGCTCACCCGACACGAGAAGCACGCGCAGGTTCTCGCGCACGCCCTCGGCCGCGACGACGGCGCGGTTATTGGCGGTTGTCAGCTCGCCCGGCGTCGGCGCCAGCTCGATCTCGACGATGTTCGTTCCCGTGTGCGGGATCGGCATGTCGACCGTGACCTTGCGGCCGATTTCTGTGCGAACCGTTTCGTCGGGCTGGCCCTCGCGGCGAACTTTGAGCGTCACGGCTCCGGAGCCCGACGTCGGCGCTTTGCCGGTCTCGCGCACGGCGAGTTCGATCGGACGCGATTGCCCGACGAGACCGTAGCGCGGCGCTTCGATGATCTCGATCCGCCGGTCGAATTCGTCCGGTTTGCCGGTCAGCAGCGTATGCACGGGCGCGTCGAAGCCAAGCGCCGCGGCCGATTTCGGCACGTCATGCACTTGCCCGTCCGAGACGAAAACGACACCTGCGATGCGGTCCGGCGCGGTATCGCTCAGCGCCGCGTTGAGATCGGTGAAGAGGTTCGTCCCCGGCGCCGTCTGCTCGCCCGGAACGCCGCCGTTGACCCACTTGATCTTGAGGTTCGGAATCTTCGCGAATTTCGCTTCGATGTCGCTGCGGATCGCCTCGAGCTGCTTCGTCCGGTCGGAAAGTTTCTGGCTCGGGCTTTCGTCGAGGACGACGATCGCGACGTTGTCGAGGCTCTCGCGCTGCTCTTCCTTCAGGATCGGATTGAGCAGCGCGCCGATCAGCGCCGCCAGCGCCGCGAGCCGCAGCAGCGCGCCACGCGACCGCCGGACGAGAAGCGCGATGACCAGACCGATCGCGACCGCCGCCAGTGCGATGAGCACCAGATTGGGAACGAGCGGAGCGAATGTAATCGACCAGTTCAAACTCGTGTCCTTATTGGCCCAGTCGTTCGAGCAGCGCCGGTACGTGCACCTGATCGGCTTTGTAGTTGCCGGTCAGCGCGTGCATGACGATGTTGATGCCGCCGCGGAACGCCATCTCGCGCTGCATCTCGCCGCCTGGGACGGTCGGGTAGATCGGGCGTCCGCGATCGTCGAGCGCCCACGCCGCCGCCAGATCGTTCGACGTGATCATGATCGATGTGACGCCGTCGGAAACGCGCGCTTTGTGCGTATCGCCGTCGTTGTTCGGGATCGCCTCGACCCACAGTTGCCCGCCGTCCCAGCGGCCGGGAAACGACCGCAGCAGATAAAACGACTTCGTCACGACGTGATTTTCGGGAACGGGCTCGAGCGGCGGCACGTCGAGCTTGCTCAACAGCCGCTGCAACGCCGATCCACCTTTGCCCGCGAGCGGCAACGTGCTGCTGCCGCCTTGCCCATAGTCGCGCGTATCGAAAATAATGAGCCCGCCTTCTTTCATATACGCGTCGATCTTGGCGATGACCGGATCGGGCAGCGCTTCGGCGGTGTCGAGCACCGGCCAATACAGAATGGGATAGAACGCGATCTCGTCCTTCTTGATGTCGACGGGCTTCGGCTCGCCCGGTTCGACGGCCGTGCGCGTTTGCAGAACGCGTCCCAATCCTTCCAGACCCGCGCGGCTTGTTTCATCCGTCGTCCGGTCGCCGCTCACGACGTAGCCGAGCGTGACTTTGCCCGTCGCCTCGATAACGGCTTTATCGGCGGCCGAAAGGTTGCCCGGCCGCACGACCTGAGTCGTGTCCGTCTGAGGTCGCGGCGCAAACGAGTCGAGCTGCTGAATATCCGGCTGCCGGAAATCTTGCGGCGAAAAATCTTGCGCTCGGACATGGTCCGGCCATGCCGCGAAGGCGAGGGCTCCCAAGGCGATCATTGCCGCCGTACCGGCGCGCGGACGTGAGCGGCGCGAAAACAGTCCGCCGATGCCGCCGGCCTGCAAAACGAGAACCGCGAGAATGTCGGCGAACAGCAGTCCGAGCGCGAGGCCGAGCAGGGTCGGCTTCAGCGCCGTGCTCGCGCCGTTGTCATACGAGAGTCGCGTTACCGAGGCCGGAAGGCTCGGGAACGGAACCAGCGTGCTTTTCGGCGTCAGCACGTTGAGTGCGCGCGGGCTCGCAGGCTGTCCATAATAGCCCGGCGGATGCTCGATGCTCGGCACTGTTTTTTCAAGCTCGGAAGCTTTGAGCGGTTCCGCCGTCGGAGGCGGCGTGCGAAGCGCCCCGAGCCCGTCGAGCGTCCGGATCGGTGCGAGCACGTTGCTGTCGTTGGTCTCGGTTGCGCCCGCGTTTGCAGTCGTCTCGGTCGCTGTACCGCTCTGCGCCGCGCCGATCGTACCCATGGTCGAGAGCCGCCGCAGCATGTCGACAAACAGTCCCGACATCGGCAGGTTCGACCAATCGGAATTCGCCGTAACGTGGAACAGCACGAGACGTCCGTTGCCGCGCTTGGCGGCCGTGACGAGCGGCGTACCATCCTTGAGCCGTGCCCAGATCTCGATCTCCGGCGTCAGTTCGGCGGGATCCGCCAGCACCTGACGGTTGATCGTCACGTCCTTGGGAATGGTGAGCCCTGCGAACGGACTGTTTTCGTCAAATCCAGCAAGCGGCTGTGGCGTCGACCACGAGAGCGCGCCGCCAAGCGACCGCCCGCCGCTGCGAAGCACAACTGGCAACAAGTCATCGCCCGCTTTTTCGAGACGTGGCCCGGCGAAGCGCACGAGCAGACCGCCGCGCTTCACGAAGTCGTCGACTTTCTTAGCCGCTTCGCCCGTCAGCGTGCCGATATCCGCGAGCATCAATACGGAAATGTTCTGCTTGAAAACGCTATCGAGGCCGTCGGAGAGGTTGGCGTTCTTGGCGATCGCGATATCCGCGTACGGCTTGAGCGCCTTCTCGATGTAATAGAGCGGCGCCAGCAGCGGCTGCGCCTCCTCGCGGCTTTCACCCGACAAAAGCCCGACGCGATGCCACTGCGTCGCCGCATCGATCAGGCTGACCGATCCCGCCGATCGCTCGCTCGCGATCTCCAGCCGTGCCACCTGGTTGCGCAATTCGAGCGGCAGATCGAAGACGACGGTCGTCGAACGCTCGCCGGCCGCGAGCTTGAACGGGGCTTCTCCGAGCCGCTCGCTGCGCGCGGAATACGCATACACGCTGCCCGTTCGCGCCGGGCCGCCCGGCGACAGAACGGTCGCTTCGAGCTTTCCCTTCTCGCCGAGATGCGCTGCAAGGCCGAGCGCCTCGCGTCCCTGCGCCTCGTCGAGAACGGCGATCGTTCCATTGCCCGCGAGTTCGGTAAGCGTCTTTACGACTCCCGCGACGTCCGACTTGTGATCGATGCCGTCTTGCAGCCAGACGATGCTTGGATTTTTGACGCTCGCTTCAGCAAGCGCCTTCCTCAGAGCCTCGGCGGCCGCGCCGCGATCCGGCGCGAAGGGTTCAGGCACAAGCGCTGCGGCCGCGCTCCGCGCTTCGGCCGGAGATTGAATCTTGAGCACAGGCAATCGCGTCGCCGCCGCCGTTCCTGCGACGATCACCGGACGGCCCTTGCTTTCCGCTTCGCCGATGATCCGGTCAATCATCTGAACGCGTTCCGGCCACCGCGACGCCGCTGACCAGCCGTTGTCGACGAAGACGACGACAGGACCTTCACCCGAGAGGGCCGCGTCGCGCGACGGATTGAGAATGGGCTCCGCCAGCGCCAGGATGACGAGCGTCGCCGCGATCAGCCGGATCAGCGTCAGCCACCACGGTGTTTTTTCCGCGGTCTTTTCGTCGTTCTCGAGCCCGACGAGAATGCGCGTCGGCGGGAATTGAACTTGCGTCGGGCGCGGCGGCACCGCGCGCAGCAGCCAATAGATGATCGGCAGCGTGACGAGCGCCGCCAGCAGCCAGGGATTGAGAAATGCGAGCGGGCCGAAGCTCATGGCGCGCGCTCCATCGCATCCGAGCTTCCCGCCATCCACTTGTAGCCGCTCGTCGAGCCCTGCAGCCGCATCAGCAGCGACAAGAGCGGTTCCGACGCAGGCCGATCGGTGTGATGCGTGAGGAACGACCAGCCGAACCGCTTTGCCATCTCGGCAAGCTCGGCGCGATGCGCTTCGAAACGCGCGCGATATTTCGGACGCAACGCCTCGACGCGATCGGCCACCCATCGCTCGCCGCCGGATGGGCTCAGGAATTCGGTGCGTCCATGATACGGCAGCGTCTCTTCGGCGGGATCGAGCACCTGCACCATATGTCCGGCGACGCCGTTGCCCGCGAAACCTTCGAGCCGTTCACGGATGACGTCCGGCGGCGACAGGAAATCGCTGAACAGGATCAACCCCGAAAAGCGGCTGAGCGAAGCCTTCGGCGGTAGACCCGATTGCATCGCTTCGGAGCGGCTGTGGCTGGCGATCGTCTCGGCGATGCGCGTCGCAGCGTTGCGGCTTGCGGTCGGCGACATCTGCGCGAGCAGCGCCACGCGCTCACCGCCGCGCACCAGAAGTTCGGCTGCGGCGAGTGTCAGCACCAGCACGCGGTCGCGCTTCGAAACTGGCGCGATGTGGCTCTGGAAATTCGTCGACGGCGAGATGTCCGGCCAGAGATGCAGCGTATGCGCCGCCTCCCACTCGCGCTCGCGGATATACAAGTGATCCGAACTCGCTGACCGCCGCCAATCGACGAGCGTCGCGTTTTCGCCCGCTTGATATTGCCGGAATTGCCAGAACGTCTCGCCGGGGCCTGCGCGTCGCCGTCCGTGAATTCCCTGCGCGACGGTCGATGCGATGCGGTCCGCCTCCATCAGCAGTTCCGGCATGCGATCGACGAGATCGACCGCCTCACGCTCGAGCGCCAGAACCTGCCGGCTCTCGTTGCTGATGCCGGAACCATGCCCGCGGGCGTCCGCCATTCGTGATTACTCCACCGACGCTGCGAGGCGCGCGATGATGTGGTTGAGATCTTCGCCCTCGGCGCGCGCAGCAAACGTCAGCGCCATGCGGTGTTTCAGGATCGGTTCCGCGAGCGCGATGACGTCGTCCACGGACGGCGCGAGGCGCCCGTCGATCAAAGCCTTCGCGCGAACCGCGAGCATCAAAGCCTGGCTGGCGCGCGGACCAGGACCCCAGGCAACGAAGCGATCGGTCTCCGCGTTCTCGCCGGTGCCGGGACGCGCCGAGCGCACGAGCTTCAGGATTGCTTCGACGACCTCGTCCGGAACCGGAATCTGGCGGACGAGCCGCTGCGTCGCCATCAGGTCCTGCGCCGAGATCACGGCTTCGACCTTCGCGGAATCGGTGCCGGTGGTCGCGTACAGCATCCGCCGCTCGGCATTGAGATCGGGATAGCCGACGTCGATTTGCAGAAGGAAACGGTCGAGCTGTGCTTCAGGCAGGGGATACGTGCCTTCCTGCTCCAGCGGGTTCTGCGTTGCGAGAACATGGAACGGCGCGGGCGTGTCGTGACGCTGCCCGGCGACGGTAACGTGATGCTCCTGCATCGCCTGCAGCAGCGCCGACTGCGTCTTCGGCGAAGCGCGGTTGATTTCGTCCGCCATCAGCAACTGAGTGAAGATCGGTCCTTTGATGAAGCGGAACGAGCGCCCGCGCCCCGCTTCGTCTTCGAGCACTTCCGAACCGATGATATCCGACGGCATCAAGTCGGGTGTGAACTGAATGCGCTTCGCGTCGAGCCCGAGCACTTTGCCAAGCGTTTCGACGAGCAGAGTCTTGGCGAGACCGGGCACGCCGATCAGCAGCGCATGCCCGCCCGATAAGATCGTGATCAGCGTCCGTTCGATGACTTGGTCTTGACCGAAGATCACCGCCGCTGCGGCCTTGTGCGCACGCTGCACGCGTTCAGCCGCCGCTTCGAGCCGTGGCACGATATCGGTGTGAGTCTCGACGACATTGCTCATGGAATGAATGGCCTCGCTGGGCAGATCTCGTGCGGATTTCGCATACGGAAACAACGGGCCGAGCTTCGGCGTTCCCGGCAGCATCTTGAGCCTAGACGATCCCGCCCGGTCCTCCTAGGGTCAAGTGAATGTTACGTTAGGATAAGGTAGCAATTCGGCAGCCTTGAGCCGCGCGGCAGATATCGGATGAAACTCATGAGTTTGCCGCCATGACGGAGACGTTCGCTTCGCCGTCTCAAGGACTGGATGCATTGCTTCGCGCGGCGAAGGAAAGCGGCGAGGCGGGCGCGCGACCGGTCGACAAATGGAATCCGCCATACTGCGGCAGCATCGGAATGAGCATTCGCCGCGACGGCGTTTGGCTTTACCAAGGCAGCCCGATCGGCCGCATCGCGCTGGTCAAGCTCTTCGCGAGCATTCTGAGAAAAGACGACGACGGCAAAACCTACCTCGTGACGCCTGCCGAGAAAATCGATGTCGATGTCGAGGACGCGCCGTTTCTTGCCGTCGAGTTGGCGGTGTCAGGTGAAGGCCGCGATCAGGCGCTAACCTTCCGCACCAATGTCGATGATGTCGTGACGATCGATGCTGCTCATCCGCTTCGCTTCCAAGTGAGCGAACCCGATAGCGGACTGAAACCTTATGTGCTTGTGCGCGGCCGGCTCGAAGCACTCTGCACGCGCGCCGTCTACATGGAGCTTGTGTCGCTCGCCGAGGCGAACGATGATGACGTGGAAGCCGTCGGCGTATGGAGCGGCGGTGTCTGGTGGCCACTCAGCGCCGGAGCCTCAAGCGCCGTCACGCGCAAATAAACAAAACCCGCGACTGCCGGAGCAGGCGCGGATCTCGTAATCTCGTAATCTCGCGTCGATCTAGCGATCAGACGGGACGAAGATTGTCGGCGGATGATTTGCCGCTACGGCGATCAGCCACGATTTCGAAGGAGATCTTCTGTCCTTCATTGAGACCGTTCAGCCCGGCGCGTTCGACTGCGCTGATGTGAACGAACACATCATTGCCGCCGCCATCCGGCTGGATGAAGCCGAAGCCCTTTTGGCTGTTGAACCATTTCACGGTTCCTGTCTGCATAAATAAAAATCCTTGTTCAACAAACATGCGCTCTGGCCCGGCGGATGCTGGGCAAGACGGTCGAGATTTTTTGGAAGTCCAGTTCAGGCGCGCACTTCGCAGCGAGGGCCAAGTCATCCAGCGAAGCTCGATCGCGCGCAGTATGGAAAAAAACACCTCCGGTTGCAAGCGAAGATACGGGGTACCGCGCAAACGGTCATAATTCCGGCACGCCGAAACGCCGGCGTGCCGGAAAAACCGCCATGTCACCGTAGACGACGCCCGAAATCGGGTGCCTCAATCGCTGGCAGCGATTGACAATTGTTTCGCGAGCGCCGCTCCCGGCGTGAATTCCGGGCTGGTGCGCTTCAGCCAGTCCGCAAGCTCCGCCAGGCGGGTATTCGAGACATTTTCGCCAGCTTTGGCAACGCGCGTGACGAAAAACCCGTCGCCATTGCGCACCCCAATCCATTTGGCATCATCTTCCGCCACATATTTCAGAAACGGCGATGGTCGTGCCGAATCGCCATTTCCGACGGCAAAGGCCGCATCGGCTGTATTCCACTTCGCCTTCTGGCAATTGCCGTCCCAGCCGAGGAATTCGAACGAACCTTGCGCCGCGCCCGTTGCCTTGCCGAACAGGGCAACCTTGAAATCGTCGCCGAGCCAACGAACCGTCACGTGATTGCCGTCGCAGGTCTTGAGGTGAACCTTGTTGTCTTCGAATGCTTGCGGATTTGCCATCGCCGGCGACACGCTGAGCGCCGCCAGAACAATCGGTGCCGCCCACGAAATAACGCGCATATGATTTCTCCATCGCAGTGTTGCTGCCATGTTTGGCTGGCCGAGCGCGATGATCAAGACGATACAAGATAAAATGCTGAAATCTAACGCGAATGTGATTGCGCGTGCGCGCATCGACGGCATCGAACGCAGTCGGATTTTCGGGAAAGTTTTGCAATGCCTGTCGTGAACCGCGCGGGCTTCATACGCGTTGTTGCCATATGCGCGGATGGATCGGCGGTCTTCAATCCGTCACCCTCACAGCCCGACAAATACCGGTGGCAATTCGCTACCTAATCACCGTGTGCACCGTTCTCGCGGTGATGTGGGCGTGGACGCACACCAGTCACGACACGCAACGCTATCCTTACCTGATCTTCCTCCCGGTAATTTTTGCATGCGGCGCGATTTTCGATCGCGGCAACGGCTTTCTCGCCACCATTCTGAGCGCGACGGTCGTCGATTACTTCATGCAGCCGCCGATCGGCTCGTTGGTCGTGGCTGACGGCGACGATCTGATCGCGCTCGCGCTTTTCATCGCTCTCGGGTTCGCCATGGCTTTCGTCGTGGAAGCCCTGCATGTCGGCCTGGTCGACCTGGCGATCGAGCATCAGCGCGTGCAGGCGGCAGTCCGCGATCGCGAGGTGTTGCTTGAGGAACTTTCGCACCGGACGCGCAACGATCTCGCAAACGTCGTAACGCTTCTGAATATGCAAGCGCGTTCGGTGGACGGTGTCGCGCGCGATGCGATGATCTCGGCAGCCGACCGCGTCCAGGCGATCGCCCGCGTCCATCGCCGTTTTCAGATCCATAATCATCGCGTCGTCGTCGATACCAAATCCTACATCGGCGAACTGTGTGACGACCTTCGACTATCCCGCCTGGCGTCGCGCCCCATCGCCCTGCAAAGCGAAGCGGAAAGCCATTTGATCAGCATCGAGAAGGCGGTGCCTTTAGGGTTGATCGTCAACGAATGCGTGACGAACGCGACCAAGCATGCCTTTCCCGACGACCGTCCCGGCGCGATTTCCGTGCGCTTTATCCGCGCCGGCGAAACGTACACGTTGACGATCACCGACAACGGCATCGGAACCACGGCCGATGCCGCCCATGCCGGGACAGGGAGCCGGCTGATCCAGATGCTGGCGGCGCAGCTCGGAAGCAAGATTGAGATCGAGCCACGCTCGCCCGGCACCGCTGTCGTCGTCACGATTCCGGTTAAGTCGTCCAGATGAGAAACGCGGTCCCGGAATAGCCCTACCGGCCAGCGACGACGTGCACCGTCGCTGTCATGTCCGGATGGAAACGGCAGAAATATTTCGTTGTCCCGGCATGATCGAAGCGCAGCCGCGCCGATCGGCTTTCGCCAACCACGACGTCCCACGAGCCGTCGTCGGCGGTAGCGGTGTGGTCGATGAAGTCGCCGTTCACCCACTCGATCGTATCGCCCTCCCTGATCGTGATCTGGGCAGGCGAGAAGGCGAGGCCGGTGATTTTGACTTGGACGACCTCGCCCGCGTTCCCGACGCGAGCACTCACGATCTGCAGCGCCAGGAGCAGGGCGGCATAATGAAATGCGGTTCGCATCGGAGGCGTCCTACTTGAGCGTGCTGGCAAGATGCTCGGCATGCGCGAGATGGCCCTGGAAAATCTTGAGGCCCGTTTGCAGAAGTCCCTTCAACTCGCTGTTTGACGATGACGGGATCAGCGTCGTTTCGAGCGCGCCGTCGACTGTCTTGTGAAAGGCGACTTCGTTCTCGACATAGGCTTTGTCGAACGCGGTGCCGGACAGCTTGCTCAACTCGTCGTGCTTTTGCGCGGCCTGATCGGAAAGAGCTTTGCTCGTACCGTTGTCTTCGGGCGTGACGTTGAGCTTCTTGACCAAAGCCAGCGCCTTGTCATTGACCGCCTTGTGATCGCGAACCATGTCGCTCGCGAAGGCGCGAACGGCTTTGTTCTGCGATTTTTCAAGCGCGAGCTGACCGGCCTTCACATCGATGTCGCCTGCCGTATAGGCGATGTGCGCGATTTGCGGATCGCTCGGCTGATCGGCCGCGAATGCCGGCAACGCCAGCGCCGAGAGCGTAACTGCTACGGCGAAACTCGTCGGGAAATGACGCATTGAATTGCCTCCGTGTTGCGAGCCCTGCGGGCTCTCTGTCTCACGAAGGGTTGGATGGCGGTGCGCGCGAAACGTTCCCGATGATCAGCGTTGACTCAAGCGCGACACGACGGCATTCGTTAAACGCTCGCATCGCTTTCCGTCGAACGGAAAGACATCGCTGAAGAACGAGCCGATGTGTTCTTCGAGCGACGACTTGAGAAGATTGCGTGCCCTATGCAGGCGCGTTTTCACCGTCTCCGGCTTGATGCCGTAAAGCTCCGCCGTCTCGTCGATGCTCAGCCCTTCGATGGCGCGCGCAATGAGAACGGTTCGGAATTCTTCCGGGAGTTCATCGATCGCCCTCTCTAAAAGACGGCAGATTTCATTCTGCGAAGTGGCGCGCTCAGGGTCCACGATCGTTTGTCCAGAGAGAGGAAAGGGAATGATGTCTGCGATGCGTTCCGGCGGCAGATCGAAATGCGATGCAGGCTGATCAACGCGCCGCCGCGCCCGTTGCAAGGCTTCGTTCAGAACGATGCGCGTCAGCCACGTTGTCAGGCTCGACTCTCCGCGAAAATCTGAAATCGCCGAAAAGGCGCGGAAGTAGGCCTCCTGCAGCACGTCTTCGGCTTCGCTGTCATCGCGGACGATGCTGCGTGCGACGCGATAAAGACGCCGGTTATGCTCCTGGATAATCGCGCGGATCGCCGCCTCATCTCGCTGCGACGCGCGCCGAACGAGATCGGCTTCCGCCGATCGCTGTGTGCTGCTCAGCACCGACTGACCCATGCCCGCATTCCTTTCCGAAGCGCCGAGCCTATTGGATGCGCGCTTCCGAAAAAGGTTCCTGGGACGCGCGCACGCCAATCCTTAACGGATTGCCATGAGCGTTGCGCGCCGGAAATCTGCGATCTCAGTGAACGCGCAATTCGGCGCCGATCAGCCGGACTTCCGCAGGGCGGATAAGCTCGGAATGCGCGACGGTCACCTTGAAAAGTTTACCATCGAGCGTCGCGGTCCAGAAATCGAGAAACGATTTGAGCTTCGGGAAGCGCGGGGCAAGATCGTATTCTTGCCAGATATAGCTCTGTAGGAGCGATGGATGATCCGGAAGACGATACAGAATTTCGGCAGTCGTCAGGCTGAACCCGGCAAGCTGAGCCTTGAGGCCGCCGGCATTGGAAACTTCCTTGTTGGTCACTGGCAATCTCCCTTCGATAAGAGTGATTGGCGCCCTCCCCGGAATAACGATGATCAGTTGAGATTCGTTCAATGTCCAGACGAATGACAAAGCGCTAAGCTTATTAGCAAAGCACATAGACGAGTGCTCAATCCGCCTGCGATTTGAATGTTTGCATGATGCTCGAGACCGCGCTGAAAAGTTTGACGACGTTCTTCGCCACGATCGGACCGGTCGAAGCTGCGGTCCTGTTCGCGACGCTGACACCGAAGATGCCGCGCGCGGAACGGCAGGCGATCGCGATACGCGCGACACTGATCGCGTCCGCGATCCTCGCGTTCTTCACCGTGCTCGGCGGTCCGATCCTCGCGCAGCTCGGCGTTTCCGTGGCAGCCTTGCAGACGGCGGGCGGCATCATCCTGCTGATGATCGCCATCGACATGATCTTCGCGCGGCCAGGCGGCGCGATCAAACTGACGCCGCCCGAAGGCGCCGAAGCGCAGACGCGCGAGGATGTCGCCGTGTTTCCGCTCGCGACGCCGTTGCTCGCAGGGCCGGGTGCGATGAGCGCCGGAATTCTGCTGACTGCGAACGCGAGCGACGAACCGTTCGGCTTGGCGATCGTCGTTGCATCGCTCGCGTGCGTGATGATCGCGACGCTTGCGCTCCTGCTTCTCGCGCAAGAGCTAAATCGCGTGATGGGGATTACCGCGCAACGCGTCCTCATACGCGTGTTCGGAATTCTGCTTGCCGCCCTCGCCGTGCAGGCGCTGTTCAACGGCATCAAGGATTCCGGCCTCATTCCCGGACAGGGAATTCCGTAGGCAGCGCCCCTGAAAAACAGCTGTGATCAGCGGCTTTTGAATGCCCGTTAGCGCCTCTTTAACGCATCAATGTTTCAATCCGGGACAATGAATTCGGTTTAGTTGCGTTCTTGTAGCGTTGAAAGCGTGAAAATGTATGCGTTTGCTGCGGGCCGGTCGCCGGCTGGAGTCGCTCGTGCGGCGATCGTGCCGCTGCTTATTGCAGCGGCAGCTTTAGGCGAGGCCGGATGCGCCACGGACAATAACGCGTACTATTCGGGCGCACCGGCCAACGTCGAATACGTCCGCCAAGCATCGGCGGCGACCGAAATGGAAGACGACGGCTTGCCCTCGCAGGCGCCGCCGTCGGCCAATATCCGTCAGTTGCCTGACGATCCATCCGAGCCCTATAGCCGCAACTACGGCGGACCGAACCCGGCGGCAATCGA
>ERZ778027.3331-NODE-3331-length-16475-cov-11.594823_pt1 | contig 16475 bp, 13 predicted proteins | sample MGYA00375757_ERZ778027 | MGnify/ENA primary metagenome ERZ778027 (study PRJEB29350, sample SAMN05389817) | bioreactor metagenome | isolation source: Ammonium sulfate bioreactor | place: South Africa: University of Cape Town | collected 2014-02-18 ... | reverse complement strand
AGAAGAAGAAAAAAAGAAAACAAAAGTTACATAATTCAATCGAAATTGTTCGATTTTGTTCGATTCAATTTGATTTCCTCGATAATACGATCGACAATGCGCCAGCATGTCATCGAGTCCATTGTGTTTCTGTTCTTGTGATGAAAAATTCTTTAAAATATCAGTTAATAATTGAAACCAAAGGAATGACGCAGATTCTTTTGTTAAATATCTTGTCGAACGTTGTTTTCCATCGAATAATCCGAAAACAGTCGCTTGTTTTGTTACTAATTCGATATTATTTCTCAACGACATCATTAATTGTTCTTGTTCAGTAAAAATATCGATGATCTTCGAATATTTCTCCTTCAACGGCAAATAAGTACTTCGATTGAAACAAAAAATAAAACTCGAATCGATCTGTTTGAGATCATGAGTCTTATGAAGATGTTCGGCGGCATAGGAACCCGTTGTAATAAAGAAAATCTTCTCTTTTTCAACTGATTTTATATAATCAAAACAAGGTTCAGCTTTCGAATAAAGTAAAACATAATCATTGATTTCTCTTAATAGATTCTTAGTTAATTGAACATCATCAGCATTTTCTGGATCGTCCATATTCTGATCGAACCAAATAATTGTTACATCTTCAACTGGCTTCTCGATTAATTTAGAATTATCAGATGATTTTGTTGCTCGTGATCGATCGAGTTCATTGAAAGATTGGTTACTCATTACGACAATGAAAAAGCAAAAAAAATGAGCAAGAATATGCATTTTGACTGTATATACTCTTGTCCACGGATGAATGCTTTTTTGTTTTTTATTTCGATCGATGACGAAAAACAAAACGAAATGACGGGTTAAGAACAACAAGATGACGTTGATTTGTAACCAACGCCGTAGTTTTTTTTTCTATTGATCTAATTGAATTTTAGTTGAGCAATTTGGACATTCGATGATCTGCGAAAGATCTTCTTGTTGAAGATCTAAAATAGTCCCACAACGGCAAATAAACTCGTCGTTTTGTTCGTTGAACTGAATGTTCGTATGTGGAAGATTATGCAATTGAATTCGTTGCAGTTCTTGGTCGTATTTTAGTCTGAGATTTGCATTCGAAAGAGTTTTATACGCATTTTGAATGTCTTCGAAACGTTGTTGAATTTGAGAATCATTCGACAGATTTTTATCGGGATGATATTCTAATAGAAGTTTGTGATAATTTTGTCGAAGTTTATCAACCGAACAGTCAGCTGAAACGCCGAGAATTTCGTACAAATTCATATTTTTCTTCTACAAGAATTTTCAAATCTTTACACCCCAAAAAAAACATTTGAGAACAATTTTATTAAATAAAATGTGTTGATATCTGACGAAAAAAGAAGAAGAAGAAGAAGAAGAAGAAGAAAGAAAAACACTAATTGAAGACTAGAATTTCTAATTGGCTGGAGAAAATGCTTGAATTTCATCGAAAATAAACTGACGATAATCGTCGATTGTACAAACACAAGTCATGTCATCGGACAAACTAAATGGGATCGAACAAATCGGCTAAAATCAAACAAAAATTTAGCAAACTATTATTCGTTCGCAGATGAGTTTACTTCATCATCCGGATCGGAATATTGACTCAAATACGGATGATTTAATGATTGTTCAGCTGTGTATCGGATTGAAGGATTGAATGTTAGTAGTTTAGCGAGAAGATCGAAAGCTATTTTAAAGAAATTTCGATTCGAAATTCAAGTTTTGACTCGACTTTTTACCGAGAGAATTTCCTCGAGGAAACAATTCGCTGAATATTCGTTTGGTTCGCATTGGCATTCGACTGATATATGAACACGCCTTATTCGAGAAATAAAAATGAATTTCCAAACAGATTTTTCTTTGTTTTGTTTTTACTCTCGAATCTTTGATTGATTCTAAATCTTCGTTTGTTGGCGAGCCAATTATCGAGAAAATATGATTCAATTGATCGACATAATGTCTTCCGGGAAACAAAGGTTTGCCCATTAACATTTCCCCGAGAATGCATCCACACGACCATAGATCAACTAAGAACATTCGATTTGTTTCTTCTTTTTCGTTCTTTCGATGTTTGTCTTACTAGCTTTATGATAACATCGTTGACTAACCATAATTTCAGGTGCTCGATACCAACGAGTAGCAACATATTCGGTTAGCAAACCGTCATCTCGAGCTTTGTCATCAACTGTTCGAGCGAGACCAAAATCGCAGATCTTCAACAACAAAAGTTCAATCTCTTTTTTCACTCGCAAAGCTTACTTTCAAATCACACGATCGATTCAGCAATAAATTACTTGGCTTTAAATCTCGATGTAAACTTTACAAAACAAAACAAACTTCACATTTCGACAACTCTCTCAATCTCAAACTTACACATTAGCACTGTGAATATATTTGACACCTCGTAATAATTGATATGTAAAATAAACAATATGTTCATCTGAAAGGATCTTCGATCCATTTTGATAGTTAATTAATTGAGATAAATCAGTATCCATCAATGTTTCGATTAAATAACTTCGAATAAAAGAAAAAAAAACAATCGATCTGAGATTTCCTTTCGGCGTTTACATACATGTCTTTCATTTGTTCGACAGATTCTGGTTTAAGAATTTCAATAATATTTATAATCTATTTTAACAAAAAGAGAAAAATAGCGAATCGAGATGAAATTTCGAATTGAATCAATTACATTTTCATGTTTGAGCCGTTGAAGGATTCGAATTTCTCGTAAAGTTCGTTGGCAAGTCGTTGTCGAGAGGAACGGTGAGATTTTCTTAATCGCAACATTGGAAACAGTTTGCGTGTCGAATGCAGATCTAAATTCGTACGATCGTAGATGTATTCGTATCGAAGAAAAACGAACTCACACGACCATTCCATAGGCTCCTGATGAGAGATATTTTAAATTTACAAAACGATTGCCAACGGCAAAGTCTTGACCTCGGATTTGAATGATAGTCGAGGTCATTTTTATCTTGAAATCAAACAAAACAAAACTCGATATTGAACCTTGTTGTTGGATTACACAACAATTCGTGATTACATCATACATTCTGTGTTCTGAGTCAAAACTAAGAAACTTTATGCTTCGTTTTTTTTTCAAATGAAAATCATCGGTTTTTTCTTATGCTATCTGATTATTAAAAAGATCTGTTCCGAAATATTTCTTTTGCTTGTGATTGGTCGTCGAACGAGCCAATGAAAAAGCACCGGAAAATCTCCTTGAAATAAAATTTTCACTACTCATGTCATTGAATTGATCGTCAATCTCGAAAAAAATCGATTTTCAAATTCTGAAAACACCATCGAATTGTTCGACAATTAACTTCATTCTCAAATAATGCCGTTCGTCCGTTGTGCATCTTCATAAAAATCGAATTCAACGATTGAATCCGTCGATCATTTGTGTTTATCACACAATAGCAGTAAGAATGTTTCACCCTGGATCGACTATTTGTCGTTTTTTTTCTTCTTTGACTTGTTAAACATAGATTTCGCGTCAATTTATTTCTTTTCATTAATCAATGTCTGCCGTTAAACGAACTCGAACCGATGAATTATCATCGTCATCTCAAAATCCACCTCCGCCACCACCAGCAGCCAACACATCGACGAACATTTCACCGAAAATCGAACCATCGGATCTCAATTCCGACGAAGATTACACTTGGTTAGTTTTTTGTTTCGAAGACAAATCAATTCGATTCGTTTTATTTTCAGTCCGATCTGCTTCGAATTAATCAACGAAGCATATGTTTCTCGATGTGGACACAGTTTCTGGTTAGAACGAACTCTTTTTTTTTTTCGAAAAAAATGATTTTGATTTTGTTGTTTCAAGTGGAAAATGTCTTCAACGAACTGTTGAATCGCATCGTCGATGTCCGAAATGTCAATTAAATCTTCAAACCTCAGACATATTTCCCAATTATACTCGTAAGACGAGAGATTCCCGTTTGTTGAACTCGATTTTGCAATTTTAGTCAACGCAATCATCGAAAAATATCGTCAACAACGTCCATTACCTCAAACCTTCGACAAACAGGGCGTAAGTTCGATGTTGTCGAACTGTTTTCGAACTCAATCTGTTCTTCAGAGCGTTGTCGAACATATTTCCGACATCGTGACCAATGTTCATTCGTTGAACACCGAAGATCTCGACCGATTGATCTCAGTCATTCGACAGCAACGAGAAAAACTCGACTCGGTTCGTTTCAATTCGTTTCTTTGTCAACGAATTTTGTCTTTTCTCGTCAATAGAACAGCGAATACGTTCACAATCGTCTCTTGGAAATCTTTCTCATGCACGTTCATCACGAACGAAGCGGAGTGAGAGCAACTAACTTCATTCGCCAATTTGCTGATTTGTTGTTTTTTGAAAGGCGATCGAAAGTTTGACGAAAGAATTGAACATTGTCGATCAAGATTTGAAACAAATGACGAAACGACAGAAATGTTCGTCGACGAATTCCAGTGGAAACAACCTAACGAACTCGAATTCCAATGAAAATCCGAGTTTATCGTCGAGCTCAACGAATGAAAAGAAAGACGATCAATCATCGGCATCGATCGACGCAACGACTGTCAACGACACGGTGCCAAATTGGACGCAATCCGGAGGACAAGTTCGCATAAAATGCAACTCGAAATTGACTTTTCGCTTTGGTTTTTCGAAGGATCTTCACGCAACACCAGATATGAAAACGAATAAACAACAAGTTGCGTCTTCTTCGTCGATTTTATCTTCATCAGCAACAACGAAAAACGAAATCGCTCCCGCAGGCGCTGTGGTTCGTTTCGCTTTTTTTTCTCATTTTGACAAAAACAAACAAAAAATTAGGTCCCGGAAGAAACCAATCAGCTCGGCCTGATCACCAACGACGACATCGAGAATCGTACGAAGATCATGATGCGTTTCATGGACGATCTCACGAATATCTATTTCTCAACACGAAATTCTCTTCGATTGACACTCGAAAACGGTCGGAATTCCGTTAGTTTACCTTCGGAAAATCAACAATTTGCTGTTTTGTTTTAGATGGCTGTTGGAATGGTGATAGTGGATTGAACACATTTCGAGATAGTCTCGCAGCTGTAACGAAATATTCGCGTTGTAAACCGATAGCAACGGTGAATTTTGTTGGAGAAAATTTTGCACAAGCGAGCATTGTCTCGAGGTAAATCTTCGATTGGCAAAATCGATGGATTTTTTATTGATTTTTCGGTTTAGCATTGAATTCGACCGAGATTACGAACATTTCGCAGTTGCTGGCGTTTCGAAAAAGATCAAAGTAAAGTTCGATAGATGAAAAATCCTCGTTTCAACGAGTTTTCTTAAGTTATACGAATACGAATCGGTGTTAAACAATACCGTCGATTCACATTATCCGACGAAAGAAGTTCTTTGTACAGCGAAATTGAGTTGCATCAGTTGGAATCCGTATTTGAGAAATTATTTAGCATCGAGTGATTACGACGGATTCGTCACCATTTGGGACATGGCTACAGCGCAAAAAGTTCGAACTTTTCAAGTAAATCGAGTCGTTTTTTGTTGTTTTTTTAATTGATTTTGGCATAGGAACATGAAAAACGCTCGTGGAGTGTTGATTTTTGCTCGTCAGACCCGAAACTTTTGGCGTCGAGTTCCGATGATTGTCGAGTTAAGATTTGGTCGACGCACAACGACTATTCAGTGACAACAATCGACGCCAAATCGAATGTCTGCTGTGTCAAATTCAAACCCGATTCGCAATACAACATTGTCTTCGGCACAGCCGATCACAATTTATACTATTTCGATCTACGAAATACTCGAGAACCGTGTCATTTGTTAAAAGGACACAAAAAAGCGGTTTCTTACGCGAGATTTCTCTCGAATAACGAGATCGTCTCGGCATCGACTGATAGCCAATTACGTCTTTGGCGTGTTACCGAAGGACAATGTCTTCGCACCTATCGAGGACATATTAATGAAAAGAATTTCGTTGGTTTGGCCGTGTCAAATGGATATGTTGTTTGTGGAAGTGAAACGAATACGGTTCATTTATATCAACGTGAAATTTCTCGACCTTTGTTGAATTATAAATTCGATGATCAAACCAATGCAACGAGTAAAACGACGATGACATCAACAACATCAACGTCAACGACAACAACAACAACAACAACAACAGCAGCAGCAACAATCACAAGTTCGACGGCAACGTCGAGTAATGAAAGAACGAAAAAAGATGAAAGTGGAAGTGAATTCGTTAGTGCCATGTGCTGGAGCAACGTATGTTCTCAATTTCAGAAGCAAATCATCTCGATTTTCTTTGTCTATTTTAGCGTGAAAATATTCTTCTAGCAGCCAACAGTCAAGGTGTTGTCAAAGTATTAGAATTAGTCTAAGCTGATTGTGTGTGTGAATTAATCTGTATGTGTGTCTGTGTTCTATTGTCATTTAGATGACGATTATTATTTATATGTAATGTTTCTCCTTCTTTATCTTTTCCCATCTGTTCAACAAAATTTTCTTCTTCTTTTTCTTTTTTTCATTATTTTATTTTCTAGAAAAGTGAAAGCACATTCTTAATAATACTTGTGTAACACAAAACAAAAGCGTTAGACTATATGTGTGTATATAGATTTATCTGTAAAACAAATCGAACAGAATAAAACAAAACAAAATAACACAAGTTAAACAAGAATTTTCGTTTGACCTATAAGCAAAGACGATTAGTTTATTTATGCGAATGTCAAAAAAGATCTTATCCAGAACGGAATTTGTGTAACTAACGACAGATATTCTTACGATGACATCATCACTAAAATTCCATCGAGTCATTGTTATTAAATGTCAAATTCAATTAGTTTCAATCTCGATATGTTCAAACATGTCAAAAGAGAGAGAACAATGACAAATAGTTGTATTTTATTACAAAACAGTTTCTTTGAGTCCTTTAACAGATAAAAATGATTTAATTTGATCATGTGCGAGACATGATTGAGGAAGAAATCCGATGGATCCATCGTCTTCTTTCTGAACGAGTAAAGTTGATTTGCCGATGCGTCGTAATAATTTAACTTGATCACCGCGAACAACAGCAAATGTTTTCGTTCCGTTCGTAGCCGATGAATTTTGATATTCGTGCCAAACGAGATACGTTCGTTTTCGATGTTTGTGAATTGGCGAAGATAATGACGAGACCGATGACGAATAATCCGATGAAAACGATGAACGAGAATAATCTAACGTTCGAATTGAATCGAGTTCGATCGCAGCGAGATTAAGTTCGCCAAAAACGTGATTGTTCTTGGGTAGAGTTGAAAATGGTTTTGAATAGGATTTCGTTGGATCGCTAGTGACTGTTCCAATGGCTGTGAAATGACGAGGAATTGGAATCTGATTCGATGTCGAAGAAATCTAAATATCGAACTTTAAAAAGGAATCGATTGGCAAAAAGATTCTCAATTACGTGATTGTTTGTTGCTTGTTGATGTTGGGTTTTTGTCGTCGAAAGTGAACCATCACAGGATAAATGTCGTCGTCGTCGAGCTTGTAAAGATTTCGCTCGTTTTCTTAATTGTTGTTGTGATGATGAATTCATCGATTGATTCGGATTTGTTTTAGGCAACGGTTTAATATGCGGATACGATCGACTAGCAGACAGCCATTGTTTCTGTTGGAAAGCATGATAATAAAGATCTTTTGAATTGGTATTCTTGTGAATAGTTGTATCTGACAAAGATGAATCAGTTGCCGATGATGATGACGACGATGTTTTTTGATAATAATTAAATGATGAACGTTGTTCGCAATGGCAATGCGGACATGATGTATGCAATGGTCGTTTTATTGATGAAATTGTTGTTGTTGCAAAACTTTCTTCTGAATATCCTGAATCGCCCCCGCCACTATGTGCATTATTTCGTTGAACAACTGATTGTTGAGATTTTCTCGATGATAAACGATGAAAACGTTTGCTTGAATTTGTTGTTGAAAGACTTATTGATGCATCACAATTGGATAAACGAATTGAATTAAGACCTCCTCCTGATGTTGTCTGTCGTTGACTATTTAAATTGCTCACTGGAGAATGTGAAATTTGAGGATTTGTGCGTTTGTTTTTTTGATTTCGATGTAATTCATCGGCTGACAATGTTCGTGAGGAGAAATGTCCAATGTAATTATTTCCTCGTTCTTTTAACGAACGCCATGAACTACTTCGACGTACTTTGCTCGATTTCGATGACAAAATCTATTTATTGACAATAAACAACATGTCATTTCTTTATTAATGAAGATAGATTAAAAAATGAGTAACAAAGAAACAGAACATTTGATATAAATAAAACATTTGATTATCAAAACTACGTCAAAGAAATTTCTTCGTGTTGTCACTGACAGTAATTGATAATCAATGTCACTCAATTGTCATCTTTTTTTGACAACATATCTTTTCTTCTTGTTTTGACGTTCGTTCTTATCTTTACTCACTCTCGATTTCTTTCCTTTTTTTTTTTGTTATATGTATCTTGAATATCGATTAGACACTTTGTTCTTATCGGTATTATTTAATCAAAACTAAATTTCGGGTGTCTTCTTCTTCTTTTCTGTTATCATAAAAAAAAGCTTAGGAAATAATTGCTTTTTATTAGCATATGTGTAGTAAAAAGAAATGAAGAGAAACAACACAGACGGAAGGTAAAAGCCGTAGGGCAATCCTCTCTCCTTCTTTTTTGTATATTTAATTGGTAAGACATGCAGATGCGTGACAAACGAAGTATTGAGAAAAAAATTGATTATGGCTCAATTAAACAAGACTCTACTTGTAACCTTAAGATACAAACAGCTGGAAATTATTTAGATGAATATGAAGGTTATTTTCAACTGAAATTTCCTTTGATTGGAAATCAATAGAACGTGTTCATAAATGAGCTTTCTTTATTTACCGATTTGTCAACAGATGATGGATTCGTACATAACCATCTTGATAAAGATAAACGAGGTTGTTGCCGGATTATTAATGGGCCAGATGAATAGATTTCGTTGAAATGATTCTTATCGGAATTATTATCATCCGAGTCTAAATTCGAAATGAAAGTCATTTGTCAAAATTCGAGTTTTTCAGTGAGTTTTTTTTTCGGAAGTCGAGTCAAATGTTTTAAAAGAAAACAAACCTGACGAACGTCGACCGATCGAATGTGTTGATGTTAGTTTGGATTTTGCTCGTTCGAATACATTGACGAGTAATTTCATCAACATTCTTTCTTTTTTATTGTGTATCTTGATTTAAATTATCCAAAAACAGAAAAAAGAACTGCGATCTGAGCTGAATAGTGATGCGTTAACCATCAAAGAGAAAAGCAAAACGAACAGCAATCGTTTCCGCTCTTACAACACCAACAACAGAATGGATATAATGAGAAGAGAACGCGGGAGAGAAGACGAGAGAAAAAAAAAGAGAGAGAGAGAACGAAAGATATACTGTTTGATGAAAGTTTATCGTCTAGATATATTCTTTTTCTCTTTTTTCTTATTGTGTTTTGTTTTATTCTTTATATGAGCGAGTATAGTATATCACTAAATGGATCGAGTATCGTTCACAATGAAAAAAAAGTGAGCGACAGAGAACAAAGGTGTTACATTTAGATCTCAATTGATAAATATATAATCTGACTTTGATCAAGAAATAATGAAAAACTTGTTGTTCAAGGTTAACCTTGTGAGAAAAGCAAAGATCTGGATCGACGATTGAACGAGAGAATATGACAAACAACTCTTAACAGTTTGTCATTTCGAAATAAAATAACAAGCGACAGAAGGAGAAAAAAAGCAAACGGATTTCTATTCATCGATTGACCTTCTCATTATCGAGAACAGGTTTTCATATTAAAGCTCATAGAAGTATTGAGCAAATAGAACGTTGTCGTCGTCTACGTTTAAAAGTCAATTAAGACTTTTTTTAATTCAAACGTTTAACATCCGTTCGACTCGAGTTTTTTTTTTATTTGAATAAATACGAATAGAAAGAAAGCGAGAAAAACTTTTAGTTCTTCATTGAATTTTCTTTTTATTGATCGACAAATAAATTCAAATGTTTATTTGAACTATGATCGAGTGAAAAAACACGATTTAACCACAAATGTTACGTTGCCTTTTTTTAAAATGATTATTTCTTGAGTAACATTGAACAAGAGAAATGTCTTGTCTTTCGCTTACATCACAAGATTCCATTGAGAACTGATTTGATCGAGCGCGCCATTCATTTTCTCATGCTCGTTCATCAATAAAGACAAAAGAAAAGAAAAGAAAAGATCAGATCGTGTTATCTCGTGGTCATAATTCTGCTGTTCAAATAATAAAACTGTCTGTTCTGTTGATCTCTCGCTTGTACATATCTATCATTAACAAAAAAAAACGCGGCCTACAGACGTCTTGTTCGTATATCAATGCGTCATTCTTGTGTTGTTGTCTTTTGTTATTTAGTATGATTACAAAACAATTGTGAGAATACTGATTGTTTATCTTACTGGTGTGTTCGAGAGTAGGATAACGAGTTAGTTACAGAGACAACGAGGAATTATGTAAACAAACTTGTTATTTATCCTTTATCAACAACATTTATAATTACCTTGACTTTCGTCTAGAAAGAAATACAAAACTTTGAGTTTTGTTTTGTTTGAATAAAATCCAAGAAGATTCTACCTTTATGACATAAGATGTCTTTGAATTTTTTCCACATTAATAAAAGACAACCGTTGTCGTGTCTATTTTGTCAATACAATAAGTTTTTTTTCTTTTTTTTTGTCTCACTGATTGGTAGCAATGTGTTGCGTTCTATCGTTTTTTTTGTGCCGTTTGCGTGTATTTCAGATGGCATACAAGGTTAGATTGTCGATCGTATCTGTGTGTGTGTGTGTGTGTTTAGAACGATGTTTGAGTCTTCTTTTCTCTTGATTTTGATTCTATTTTTGCGCCTATCCATTTGCGCGTCCCAGTCAACATCAAAATGCGAAAGAAAAAGACTTTTTTCTTTGAACAAAATCAAATTAGACAATTAAGGGGGAAAGAAGAAGAGAAAACTGAATAAAGATAATTGATTTTCTTATTCTGTCGATCACATGCATATAATTCGTTTCAGCAAAAGACTAATTTCTGCTGTCGACAGACCAACAAACGACAACGAAACCAAAAAAAAGCCATTTGTGATTAATAACTGTCCATAATCTAAGTCAATTCCATAAATAAGAACATGTCAACGTCTAAGATAACCTTCAAACAAACGATTCATTCGTGCATTAACTCAAATTTTATCCCAATTAACTACCATTTTCTTGTTCACATTCGTTTCAATTAAGGTTTTTGGAGAAATAGAAAATGTCTGGTTAATTGATTGATAAATACTGTTCTGTTTTTTTTCTTGTTTCTTTATATTTAATGGAAAACTCATGTTTAGCTGGTATCTTAAACTGATAGCGAAACGTTGTAATAATGATAAATTACAAAGAATAATCAGGGAAATATTTGAATTTCATGACGTTTTTATCTAACCGAATGTTTCATACGTCATTCGATATTGTCAGAATATTTTTATTTAATTTGATAAGATTCAGGAAAAATAAATGTTTAGTTTTCTTGAAAAGTACATCTAATAACACCATTATCAGCTTACATAGAAACATCAAGTAAAAGTTTCTGTGTTTTGTTTCGTCAATAATTAATTATTTGGATGGCGAGACAAACTACCATTAAGATATTTTTTTTCTGTTTGAATGTGTGGGTTGATATGTTCATTTATTTTATTTAATAGCAACGAAATTTACTCAAATCATTCGAATTGAAAGCTCTCAGCACGGTCAAGCAACAGTTCAATAAAAAAAATAGGGCAGGTTCATCTGAGCTTAGACAATATTCTGTTTAATCGTGATTTACACGAGATTTTTCGTTGTTATTTGAGAAATTAATAAAAATTACCAAAGGTGAAATGCGACACTGTTAAACAAAAACAAAGCCAAGAGAACTCGAATTAACTGAGTATTTCAATTAGACAAAACTTGTTAATAATGCTTATCAAGCAGAACAGAAAACTCAACACCGTTGTTTTTTCTCCCACTTAAACGTGATTCGGAAATGACTTCGAGGCTTTTTCCTTTTGAATTTGTCTGATCAAAATGACAAATCCTGTTCACTTCACACGTTCTTTTTTTTCCATATTAAATTTCATCGTAAAATGAAAAAAAAAAAAATTAGAAAATAATATCTATTAGTTCTCTCTCTCTTTCTGTCTCTCATTCATTAGAAATATTCTGCATGCACTCGACGGCATGTTCGTCGTCTATGTTGATCTTGTATTTAACCAAATTGTAACCAGTCTACGAAAAGTCACAGCTTTTGTTTCCGACGGATATTCTTCTAGATAATCATTCGGTTCGAATAAAAGAAACGTTGAATAGTTTTCAAACGGAAGTGTTTATTCGTCATTAACATCCGCGTGGACGGTAAGGTCTTTTTTTCTAGTAGAACTAAGTCAAAAATAAAAAGAAAAAAAGTCATTTCTTCCCTCTTCCTCCCCCTCTGTCTCTCTCGCTAGCTTTACCTTTTTCTTTTTTTATTTGTTGAATTCATTTTGTGAACGTTAGTTTATTTCCTTAAACTAGAACATTTTTATGTGATTACTTTTCTTCTAAGCAGTTGTCTAAATACTAGTCGAGCGAAGAAAAGAAAAGAAAAACCTTAGAAAACTAATTTGAAAGAATATTTTCCTATTCTTTTCGTCGGTATCTCTTTTATTCAAAAGAAAACAGAATAGAACAATGACAAATTCGACACACAACAATTTCAAATCAAACGATCCTCAATCATGTACATTTACTAATGGTCTCATTCGTTATGTTGGTACAATGATCTTTTTTATTGGAATCATTTCAACTTTATTAAGCATCTGTGCTTTTGCAAGAAAACCATTACGTAAACAATTAAATGAAATCCTTTGAAGTTCCATTGTCTGTCTGTTTGTTGTTTTAGGACGGAAATCTTGTTGTTACTATTTTCTTATTTTAGCAATAAGTGATTCAATACATTTGTCAACGGTTTTTATTGAATTATTACCATTAAGTTTTCACGTTGATTTAATGACAGTTCATGGAATATTCTGTAAACTAGTTGTGTTCTTAATTTATTTTACGAATCATTTATCAATTATCGTTTTAACTTTAGCATCAGTGTAAGTTTTCGTTTTTTTTTGAATTTTAATTTGGTAATTTCAAAGAAATTAAATCCTAAAAGCTCGACATTTTTCTTATTTTGTTTGTAATTTAGGGATCGATTCATATTAATCTATTGTCCATCACGTTCAAAACGTTATTGTACAACAGAAAAGGCTAAATGGTTAGTCGGTCTTAGTATGCTAATAATTTTCCTATCGAATAGTCATTTTCTTTACGGTTATGACGTTATTCCTGTTTCCAATGACACAACGACCTGTTTTATAAGAAAAGAAAATGAAATCTATCGACAATTTTACGTATTCTATGATTCGTACGTTGAAAGTATTTTCTTTGTATTGATTCCATTTATTATTATGCTTGCTTGTTCATTATTAATCATTTGTCAAATATTTGAAACAAGAAAAACAATTCGTTATAATACGAAAGGTAAGTTTTACTATTACACATTTTATACAAGTGAAACGCTTCGACAAACAGTTAGAAAAACGTTAAACGAAGAAGGACGAACAAGACTTCGTGATAAAGATATTCAATTATGTTTCATGTTAATCGGAACAACATTAGCTTTTCTTATTCTTTGTTTACCAACTGAAATCAACGATTTATTTAATTATACTGGCAAATATCGATCTTGTTTCGATTGGTTTCGAAAAGTAGTTTTTCTTCTCTTACAACAAACGTACTTTGCTGGACATTTGTATATTTACACATTAACTGGTCAATTATTTCGCAAACATTTATTTCTATTTCTCTTCGGGTCAAATCCTGATCAACATACAACATTTACACAAAAGCTTCTTACGAATTTAACCGGTTATCAACATCGCTTAAATGCTTCGTTTACAACCACAAGTTTTGTTAATACAACAACGCATCGACCAACGCCCTCAACAGCAGCAGCAGCAGCTGTTCCACCGAATCCGAACAATCAATTTGTATCCAATGATCCATCGCAAAGACTTCTTTCCAATTCGAAATATACCATAGGCACTTATTAGGCGCATTCGCAAAATCTATTCATAGTTTTTTTCTTCTTTGTCTTTGTAGTTATGAGTTAGATTTCTTTTTCTTTTTTGTTTGACAATCGAATAAATGTCACATGATTTACATTCTTTAATCAATCAATTCGAACAATCGATTGGAAATTCAACGAAAATAGCCGCACAATCGAATGAACTCAGTCGTTTACAGAGCAGACAATTACGTATTATGTTTTCAATTTCTTGAGACGGTTTTTTTCTTCTATCGAATTGATTTTAGAGGATTGTCAAACAACAATTGATAAATCGACTAGACATTTAGAAGAAATTGACGAGGAAATCAATGAAATCGACAAAGGATTTTGTTTGCGTTTGTGTTGTTCAAAGAGAAAAAAGAACAAACAAGCCAAAGAGATTTTACCGAAGAAATCTTCTGAAGAGAAAATCTTTGAAATTGAAAATAATTCAGTCTATTCAAATGCTCAACTAAGAAATCTCGATGAAAATCTTCAGAAATTACAATTTTTCAATCATTTAATCGATCAACAAATTCAACAACAAAACCAAACAATAGTTCGTTTGAAAGCTTTTCTATCAAAGAAATTTTTTGTTTGGTTCAAAGAAAACTCTTCATCGTCGAGTTGATTTTGATTCAGCAAGATTAATCAAAACAAATCTAAAGACTAAAAATCTACAATGACAGTAAAATAACGACGCAGAATCTAAATAAGACGACTATGTTATCAATTATTTTCTGTTCAGCTTAACAAACTCATTATTATTATTTGAAGTGGCAACACAAAACAGTGCTATTACGTTGTTAGGACGAGTTTTTTTGTTCTCACGCGTAATTCTCATGTTTCTAAGTAAATACAATCTAAATGATTGTCTTTTTTGACAAGTAGAAAACATTTGAAAGAATTAATTTGACTTTGTTCTCAATTTGTGAAAAATTGCTTTTCTAATGAATGACATCGATTTTCATATTGAAATATCATAATCTGAATATTTCCTTGAAAAATAGATCAGGCTAAAATTAGTTCGCATCAATGAACATGTAAAACTTTGCTACCGGTAAACAGTTCGTCATTTCCTTCGAAATCACTCAGTTTCACGCGAAATATTATAACGATTTTCTACCCAAAAAAACAAACAGCGATGTAAATCTTTTGTTCGATTTATACTTTTTTTGTCCTCAAGTAAACTAGGTCACACTTTTAAGTAAATAAAAGTTGAAATTTGATTGACATCTGCAGAGCAAAAAAAAACATATTGCGTTTATTTGTTTAAGAAGTTAACAGACAAAAGAAAAGAAAAGAAATTAATTGATAAATAGAAATGAATGTCAGTCAAATAAAATAATAATCAAAGGCATTCGAAAATTAGAAATCTATTTAAAAAGATCATCGTCTGAATCATCGGGATTTGGTAATAACGGAATGTTTCGACTAAATGATGGCTAAAGAAAACGAAATGAAAATAATCGAATGAGAAATCCGAGATTTACCTTTGAAGCGGCACTTTCTGTTGAAGAACGATTCTCTTGAACTGATGGACGAGCAGATTTAAACATGTCGTCATCGGATTCATCGCCTAAAGGATCTATGAAATCAAACAAAGAAAGATATTTTATTGAAATAAATATTCTAAAAATTGTATTTACTATCTTTTTTATCGGTTTTTTGTTCGGATGCTGCTACTTCAGGAGTTTCAGTTGGTTTCTGTTTATTGTCTTCGATTGTGTCAGCTGAATTATCAGTTTCATTTTCTTTGTCAACTGTTGGTTCTGAAGAATTTGCTTCAACAACAGTTTCTTTGTCAACTGTTGGCTCTGAATCATTTGTTTCAACAACAGTTTCTGACTCAACTGTTGTTGTTGTTGTTGTTAGGTTTTCATCTTCAACAACTAAGAACAATAAAAGCAAACAAATTGAAAAACTCGACTTGTACCTATATCATCAGTTGGCTGTTGTTGTTCGAGAACAACGATTTGATTTTGTGGATTCGAATCTTGCGGAAGATCATCAACAGTATCCCAGCCATTCTTCTGATTATTTGTCGATGTTTCCGAGTCCGAAGATTTTCTCTGATCATTTTCAGCAACTGATGCAATTTCTTCGCTTAAAGATTGTTGTTCAACTGCATCAGTTTGTACCGGTTCTTGAGTTTCTTCTTCTTCTTCTTCTTCTTCTTCTTCTTCTTCGTCCTCTTCGTCTTCATCCTCATCATCATCTTCGTCATTTGATAAGACTTTTAAAGTTGCTTTTTTGATGATTT
>ERZ778027.3330-NODE-3330-length-16486-cov-11.225428_pt1 | contig 16486 bp, 21 predicted proteins | sample MGYA00375757_ERZ778027 | MGnify/ENA primary metagenome ERZ778027 (study PRJEB29350, sample SAMN05389817) | bioreactor metagenome | isolation source: Ammonium sulfate bioreactor | place: South Africa: University of Cape Town | collected 2014-02-18 ... | reverse complement strand
GGATAAAGTATAAGAGAGAAAAAGAACAGATTTCTGTTTGCTCGCCTCTCGACAAATATAAAGGCTGACCTTATGTTTTTTAGATTGATTTTTTTCTTCAATGGCAGTATGTTCGATAATAATGACACCACTAGTAAATGAATCCAATTTGCCCATGAATTCAATTGCACTGACGGCGGATCGATTGGCTCGAAGTATAAGTATCGAAAATGAAAATCCGTCAACAAAATCAAATCGAATCTATCAACGAACGAAAAGTTTATACGGCAAAACGAGAAAGAAGAAACGTTTGAATTTTATCGAAAAAGAATTCTATTTTCTTTCAATCGATTGTAATATCCGACGATATTATTCAACCAAACAACCTTATCCAATACCAACGAATAATTATCAATTAAGTTTACCACCATCCGGTTTCAAACCTATTGGTGTTCAATTACTTGCACGACATGGCAGTCGTTCATTGAATAGTCATGATTATGATTTACAAACATTACGTATCTGGCAAATAGCAAAAGATCAACAGATGTTAACACAACTAGGTAAAGAACTTAAGATCGATACGGATTTATTTATGTTTGCAAATAATCATGTTGGGTAAATATGAATAGAAAAAAAATTCAATTTGAATTCATTGTTTTCAAACATTTGAATAGACGTGGACAATTGACTGAATTAGGTAAAAAAGAACATTTTGAACTCGGTCAACGTTTATATCGACGTTTGAAATGTTTATTTCATACGACAAATCAAATTTCAATTATATCCAGTGGAAAAAAACGTGCTATTGATAGTGGTGAAGAATTTCTGAATGGTATCATTGAATCATCGTGTTCAATGGATATTCAACGTCTTAAAACTGATAAACATCTATTATATTTTCATAAGATATGTACAGATTATTTAACATTTCGAAAAACAAATCTTGAAATTAAAACAATTCTTAATTCAATTAAAAGTTGTCAACAAACACGAGATTATGCTCAACAAATATTAAAACGTATCTATCGAAATGAATTTGTTGATTTATTAATTAAAAATTACTATCAATTTACATTCGATGATCATCATGATCCGAATGAACATATTCCAAATGAAGTTTCGATTGTTCTTTGTTTATATTCAATGTTCGCTGTTTCACCAGCACAAAATGAATTTTATCTATCGAGAATGTTAGCGAAATATTTTACCGAAGAAGAATCAAATTGGTTTGCGTTTATTAACGATGCACAAGTTTGTTTATTTATATTTCAATAAAGATCATTATTGAAATTGATCATTTTAGGAATTCTATTTCAAAGGTCCATCAATCGAAGGTACAACTATCACCTATGATATGGCCAAGCCATTATTAGTTGATTTTTTTTCTTCAATCGATTCGTACATTGAATCCAAGAGTAAAGTTGCCGTACATTTACGTTTTGCTCATGCTGAAACAATCATACCATTTGCAACTCTTCTACAAATTCCGAATTATACAAATCAATTTTCATCATTAACAAATCTTTATTCCCATGATAATAATCCTTGGCGAGGTGATTTAATTGCGCCAATGGCTGCTAATATTCAATGGGAAATCTATCAACATGAATCGAATCCGAAACAAATTCTCATACGTATGCTATACAATGAAATCGAGGTCAGATTTAAACATGACTGTCAACCAATAACACCGAATTCATTTTTCTATGATTATCAAGAAATCAAGCGTGCTTATTTCAATGATCTTTGTATATAGAAGAAAAAGAAAAGCAAAAAAAAAGTGTTTTTTTTTTTCGTGCGATTATATCGATTTATTTTTCTAATAAAAACTAATGCATACCAGAAATGGCCTCATTTTATAAAACATTTACCCTTAAGATGGATATATTACCTCTCGTTATTCATCTAGTTTTACTCGATACTTATCAAAGTTTTTTTAGTAATACGCCATTCGATTTATCAACAATAAAATCTCATCGAAATCTAACATGTTCAAATGATTTTAACTCGATTGAAACATTTACAGATTGTGATTATTGTGTTTACGAATATTTTTCTAATGGGACAAATTCAGTTATTTCGTATGATTGTCTTTATCTAACAAATACATATCGTTTAGTAACAAAACGTTGTTCAGGCTTTACTGATTCAAGTGATATTGGTTATGGTGTTTGTTCACAATTGGAATTCGAATATTTCGATATTGATTTACTCTGTATATGTGCAACAGATTTTTGTAATCAAAATTTTACCGCATGCAAGCAATCCGTTGATACAAATCCAAATTTACCGAGTCTTCCTTCACCAATAGCTCTGAGAAACGAAAAAATTCAATGTAATGATACAAAATTAGGCTTATTCGATTCAACATATTATTGTGTTCGTGATTCAACACCGTATATTGATATGAATCAGTGTGAAGAATACGTTCGAAATCATACTGTTCTTTGCATGTATCTCGAAAGTGGTGATAGCAATTATTTAACTCATATTGCTATACCCGATGAAGATTATGAATATGTTCTAGCGGAACAAATTTATCGTATGCAACAAATGGATGAAAAACCGAATGTAAAACAATTTTATAATGAAACACAAACAAATTTTTATATTCAATGGAATGAACAGGATGAAGACTTGAATTCAACGATGATCTATAATCGATGCTTTTGTTTAACAGATTTTTGTAATATAAATTTAAGTTATTGTCTACAATCATCGTCTTCGATTAGAAATCGATCGAAACAATTATTCGACCGAATGAATAATTTCTTATCTGGACTCGTATTATTATTATTATTATTATTAATGATACAAAACGAACTAGTGACAATATAAAATTTTATCTTATGGGAAAAAAACCCACATCACCGTCAATCTTGCTTTTCTTATCACTCAAAAAAAATCCCTTTTTTTTATATTCACACAACAAAATAATGACACAGGCTTTTTACGTTTCAAATATCATGTTCTACGAAATGATGCAAATATTAAATAATGACTCATTTTTATTTTTGCTACTCAAGAAATTGATTTTCACAGAATTCATGATTTAACTCGAAATATTGTCAGTAGATTGCAAAAAGAACCACTCACATAGACACACGTATAAGTATTGCAAGTTTCGGCGAAAGACAAGTATCTGTTGTTTTTCTCTTTTCTTTCTATGCGTTTATGCTTTTACTTCGTCTGCTCGACGTTATTTTGAGAAGAACGAAAAGAAAAAAACCCTGAAATCGGTTATTTCCAAGCAAGACTTTATAAATAGAGAAATCAAGAATACAATTGTCAGTGTATTTTAATTCTTGAATAACAAACAAATACTAGACGTGTCTAACAAAATTTTTCAAACTGGATTTAATAAAAATGCTCGATGAAAACTATGACCCAGAATTGTTTGACGGCATGGTGGATCTCGACCTTGATCAAATACTCCCCGACGATGATTCAATCAGTCAAATTCAATCGATAGAAAATTGGTTAGTCGAACCATTTTCTTGTCCCATCGATAGTAACAATTGGACTGATGTGCCATTGGTTCGAGCCGAATGGTTCATATATGATTCGTTAACGAAACGTCATCGTTCGCCACGTTTATTCGAATTTTTAATACTTTTATTATCGAAATCACATTATGAAATCTATGCATCGTTTATGGATCGTTCGAAAGGTCTCTTTCAAATTCATCAACCGGAAAAAGTAGCCGAACTATGGCAAGCTGTGAAGAGTCGACAATCAAATCAAAAGATGACATACGACAAATTTGCTCGTGCAATTCGATGGTACTACAAATCGAACATCATGCAAAAGACAAATACGCGATATACATTTCAATTTTCATCGAACACATTAAAAAATCATTTCACCGATGAAAATAACAATTCAATTGTTCGTTTGCCAGCATAAGAAAATCAAATGATATATGCTTGAGAGCATATTCGAGGTTTATTTTCGATTTATACATATATGTGTAGACGCGGAGATTAAATGACAAAAACTCTCCGAATTCTACTGGAACAAAATGAGACTTCATATCGGATAATAGTAATTACTCTGGATTATTATTTGTATATTATATAAATGTGTTATTATTTTTTTTTGTAGTAGTAGTATAGCCTTTTTCTTACTGATTTAGAGAATAAAAAACATGTTTGTGTTGAAATTTTTTTTTGTTTTTCAAATGTTTACCAAATATGTACGGTTATTGGGCCGTGATTTGTCAGCCACATTTCGATGAAAGTAAGATACACCTTTTTCTTTTTTCTCTTTCTTTACTTTTAGACGGCTTTTTCCCCAGCATGCCACGTTACTCGATTCATCACCATGGATTTTTATTAGCCGTAAGTATAGTGTACATTCATGTCGGCGATTTTTATCGCATGTTGGAATGTTTATCATGGACTTTGATAAAAAACAAAGCAAAATATGAGTCTTCACCAAGATGAATAATAGAATATTTATCTATTCAGACAAAAATTTCACTTGTTTTTATGTTGCCAATGTTAAATATCATGAAAAAGTTTTCTTTAATATCATAAAAATTTACAATATGTCAGGTTGAAATGATACAAAGCTATTCGTTCAATGGCAAAACAGTTTTTTTAATGCTTTTCGAAATATTCGTCCGCCTGCTAATGTATAAATATAAAATGGCATTCCACTAGCAATGTACGATAATAATAACTCAAAATTATAGAACAATTCATCGATTCGTTCTTGAACAATTGTTCGATCGAAATGATCGGTTAATGTTGAATACAATTTATGTATTGTTTGTGGTAATGTAAGAATAATAATAAGAAGAATTTGTAAGAAAAGCATTTGCCGAAGATGATGATCTAATTTTTTCCATTGTTGCTGTTTTTTATAAGATATTTTACAGTTAATCGATGATGTTATCAATTGAGATTGATTATGTATATTTGAAATAGTTAATAGACCAAAAATAATCATTAAAATCAATGGTAAACATATTGTAAAACATGCATATGTTATATCGGTTAATAATCGACAAGAACGTGTTTTACCGTAACATTTCAATGGTGTATGATGAAGATTAGCTTCGTAACAATAAATTGTATGAATATAAAGACACAATGATAAACAACTGATGATAAAACAAGAGATTTTCGCTGTTTTTAATGTACTCATATGTCGATAGGCTGCATTCGATAATGATGAAACCCATCGATCGATTGTAGCAAAAAGTAGAAGCCACAATGCGATTGTTCGCGATGTAAACATAACAAAAGCGCGAATTTTACAATACAATGCAACTGTTTCAGTTAAATCAAATGACCAACCAGAAAATATTCGTAAAGTTAAACCGAATAGAATCGAAATTAAATTTGAAATTGATGAAATAAGAAATAACCATGCGCATGTATTCATTCTCAATGTTCGTTGAGAAAGAACTAAGATATTAAGAAAATTGCCAATAGTTCCAAATAAAAATATAAATATCGATACATAACGATTTAATTGATTTTTTACAAGCGTTATTTGTTCGATTAGATATAGTTCCGATGATGATAATTGCGTCATGAGAATTTATTTTTCCAAAAAAAAAAACACTAATGGGTGTAATCTATGAGAAGATGTCTATATATTTATATATACTTTTTTTTACATGAACTAATCCTTCTTGTCTAATTCAAGAATAGAAGATTTAACTCGAGCATACTTTTTAAATAATGTATAGATAAACATCAATTGTCAATCATCATTTTCTTATCGAAATAAAATGATTTGACTTTTTTTTGAATATTAAACATGTCCTTGAGAATATTCATGAAATAAAAATAGCCATTGCTTTCTCTCGTAGGTACATATAACTTGACGTCATTGAGTATACCTTTTCACATCGTTGCATATTTTGTTCTTATCAATTAAGACTAATCTCTAATAATGAGACACACGTTCCGATGGTAATCCACAGCACGAACATTTGCGTCCATTTGATTATTATTTACCTTCATTAGGCATTTATTTCAATGTTTTTCTTTTAGTTCCATCATTTAATGTCTCGTATTTAGTATTGAACACAGCTAAAACGACACGGAATAATTTCGATCGATTAACACGAAGTGTAAGACTTGCCGAAAGATATACTTTTTCTTGTTCTTAGTTCGAAATATTCTAAAAATCAATCAAATGTCTTCATCAACTGAAACTCGACGAAAACGATCGTATTTCTTTTTTTTTCAGAGTTCTATGCAATCGAAATAGTGGTGACCAAACACTACTTTTTTGAGTTCATTTTAACCTGTCCACTTTTTCTATTCCGTCAAAATCAGCAATGTATCGATCAAGCATTTGCTGATGTCTATCAACGATATTCTTGTTTACAAAAAATTGTCAACGAACAATCGAAATAGCTTTACCTCGAGTTTGTCATTGTTCACTATGGTTGTCAACTCTTACATGAAAGAAAACAAAAGTCAAGCATCAATTTTCATTTATATAATGATGTTCAAATAAATTTTCGTTATGTAAAACAACAGAAAACGATATTTGTTTTATACAAATGTATCGATATTGTCCATCATCGTTGAACAAACAATAGCTGGCGACGAAAGACGTCGTTGACAACGACGTGTACTCGATTGAGATAACTTTTTCGCTGTTAATTCCAATGTATAAACTGATTTTGCTAAATTAGGCGTTACTGCCGTGAGAGTATCAGCTGAAAGAGAATTATTATTGTTCTTATTCAATTGTGATTGATGAAGATATTGATATTGCGATGTTTGACCACCGTAGTAATAATCATACGGAGAATCATAATATGGCTTAAAAAGAAAGCAAACAAAAATAGATTTGAAAAAAGAAAAACAATTTAAGAACAATGACAAACCATAGTTGTTGGATCTTGACGATTGACAGGTTGTTCTAAAAGTGAAAAATTGCTTTTGTTTTTGTTCTTGAATGAAAATTTAAACATATGAAATAAAGAAAGAACTTCATGCATGATTAAATATTGACTTTTCCCGTTGTGTGTTGTTTATCGATCGAATATCTCTACCTTTCGGGTTTTCAATTCCATTTGCTGCGCCTTTATAATGCAGATAAGAAATAACTGCATTAGTTACGGATTTCACTGTTGGCACTTGATTGGCAGTTTTTGTTCGAGATTTTTTTCGTATTGATGGTAGATTTTTACTTGATTTATAATTACCTTTTCTTGTTTGATGAGATTGAACCATTGGTTTGCTCGTTGTTGTCGTTGTTGTAAGCTGAGAACTACTTTTGAGAACTAAAAAAAACGAAAGATTTCATTAACAAATCGAAATCTTCATATTTCTACTCGGCTCATCATATTTCTCGAAATCATCTCTCCATTTGACATTATTTCGTTTTTCGCTGATTCTCGTTCGATTCAATGGTCGTTGAATACGAAGAATAACCTAACAAAAAAAAGCGAAACTACTTTCATCTAACAAAACATATATTCATTTACTGGATACGGTGATGCATAACTAAGAATAGTCAATGCATCTTCATAAACAATCGATTGAAACGAAATTGTCAATGCCAAAATACGATCACCTAGATGACATAAACTTTCTTTTTCAACACGAAATTATAACGCATAGAACCTGTTTTTAATAGATTTGCTGTATTTGGCTTTTGTGTTGGCATTCGACGAACGATTTCTTTTATGAATATGCCTGCTCTCATGTTCCCTGTAATGCTAAAATTGAGACCTCCAAATGTTGGCTCGAGCAGTTCGACATCGAGCATTTCATAGTCCTAATTAAAGAAAAAAACATTTGTCTGTTTTTTTTTTGCTTTTATTGTTTAAACAAACTTGATCCATGTTAACCGATCGAAATGAAGATGAAAAACGATCAGATTGCTTATGAACACTTAAAACTTGAGATTGCCGAAATGGAAATGTTCCGAACTAAATCACGTTGAATTTAATCGCGTGTGTTTTTTTCTTTTTGTTACCTTGTAATCAGTGACATCTAATGGCAGCTGTGCCGTTGATTTGTCTGCATCTAAATGAATCGAATAACGAAAGAAATGAATATAAATTTCGGAGTATCAAACTATGTTCAATCGATGATTTTTTTCGAGCTGAAATCGTTGGAATTGATTCATTGAATTTTCCATTTAATTCTTCAGAGACAAAAGAAAATGCACATACATTTTATTTTTCGAGAGAAAAAAGAGCAAAGCACCTTGAAATTTCGGTCGTAAGTAGATCAACCAAATTAAAAATCCGATAAATCCACAGAGAATAATCGTGCCAACAATTGCTCCAGCTAGTGCTCCATTCGAAATACAACTATTCGTTGTCGTTGTTGTTGCCTTACCACTTGAACTCAATTCCAAGAATGAATCAGCAGAAAATGGATTACTAATTGCTGAACATTGAATAAAATCAATAGATAGAATTAAAAATATGATAACGTATGACATGCGTCCTTATTGAACATCGATTGTAAGTTTTGTATACGAAGAAAAACGATGATTATGTGAGCAAAGATGAAGAGAGAAGAGAAGAGAAGAGAAGAACCGAGAGGTAAATATTATTCGATCGAGAGTAATTAAACAATCAATCAATTGATCCGATCGTTTACTTTTGTGTTCTTTTCAACTGAAATATTATTCTTGGTTTATTGAACAACAATGTTAGTATTCTTGTTTTTTTTTTGAATAAGTCAACTGAATATATTCGCCCTTAAGCTTATGCATATTCAATTGTGAACAAAAAGTTAAATCATCGTATGGATCGATTGAGATATATGTCTTTTTTTTTCTCTTGTAGGAAAGGCTGTTGTTGAATATTCATTTACGTCAACGAAATGAATACAGTGAGATACTTTCCTTGGTATTCGATTTCGCATCCGTTTCCAGTAAATCAACATATTTAATCATGTTAACTACAGAATAGAATGCCTTGTTCTTTCTTTCGCCGAGATTCGAACACGAGAATAGAAGCCGATAAACAATCGAATTAATTTTTTTAAATTGTTCATGCTTTTAAATGAATGTGTATTTTATTGATTGAAAAAAAAGAAAGACAAAATATTGTGATTAATTCGATGTTGTGACTATCAATCCGTTATCTTTTGTATTAAAAGTAACTACAGCACCTTGTGTTATTGGATTGCTACCATCGAATGAATAAACTATTGAGGGTCCCGATGGTGAGTCTAGAAAAAAGAATGATTTGTCTTTTCATAAATGAAACGAATTTAAATAACTTACATTGAACACCTATTGTAGCCGATTCACCTCCATCAGATAGGTCAAGATACTTACACTTAACCATATTAGGTTGATTCTCAAGGAATATTATTTGAAAATGATAATATGCTGAGGGTGTATCATAAACGCCCGCAAGATATTCCAAAGTAACTTGTCGATTTGGTCTCACACCATTGACAGCGTAGTAAACGCCTTGCGATGTATTATATGTGAATCTCAGATCATACCAAAAACACATCACAGCTGGATTTACGAAGACCTCACTTGGGAGATCAGTATTTTCGTATTCATGTGAACATTCTTTGCCAAGACAAACAACCTAAATGAATCGTGTAAAAGATCGAAGATTTTAAAACAAATCACATACACCATTGCTAGTCACAGTAATATAGTTGGATGAAGAATCATAGAGTGTTAATGTAACAGGTAGACTTATTGTTGCATTAGAATCATCGACACCATAATTACCTGCCCAGTTGGAAATAAAAGTACTACCAGTTATTTGAACAGGCAAAACAACACTACATATTCCACCTGAACAACTTTTGTATTCTTGTGAGCAAACATATCCAAATGATCCACAATTTTTAATATCGTTCAGAAGATTAACACATTTACCCGATGAAGATAAAGAATAACCGAATTCACAAGATTTAGCTAGAGAAAGTAAAATAAACGAGTAATTTTATTATCAATAGTTCTTACCTTTTTTGGATTCTGATGTGCCAATGGTGAATATAGAAAAAGAATTACTATCAAAAATATTTAAAATCAAGTTTCAATTACTTCGATAATAAGGTTGATAATAATCTGGTTTCTTATAGTTTTTCTGTTGATAATACGATCTTCTCATTCGCATATTTATTTCACAAATCTCTTGAAAATCTGTTTGATAATCAGTACGAATACTATCATCGAAACGATTTAATTCATAATTATATCTTGGTAAATCTTCATCAAGATCTAAATTTAAAAATATTTTATTAATTTTCACTCGATTAAATATACGAACGAGAATCAGAAATTGTGTGAGATGTAATATCAAAATCGGATTCGATTGGAGAATGATCATTTGACAAACTTGCATAACCATTTGTAATTAATTCTCCAAGAGAAATAATTTTCTCATCAAAATTCATCAATGATGAAATAATATAAACTATATACAAATGAGAAATAAGATTTTCAAGGAAAAAATAATTGATTTCACTTTGATTTGAAGATTCGAAAAGTGTTTGTTTTGTTGTTTGATCAACGAAAATTTATGTTGATTCTGATACACGTTTCAATGAATCGAATGAAGCTAAGAATCAAAATCAACAATCGATTAAAAAGTTTAATGAAAATAAACTAAAACTCACGAGCTTGTTGGCGATCGAATTTTACATATGGAAATTGAATTTTGATGTGTTTATTTCGTTGGTTGTGGCATGATTGTTTTAAATAAACATTTATATAACCATAATCGTTTTCATGAGAGATTTTCTCGTTTTGAGAAAAGTCTACACGATGCATACCAGCAGCTAGTTGAATAAGCAATATCATCCAAAGAGTAAATGATTTTAATATCATTATTGAAATGAAATTGTATATTCGTTTTGAAATAATTGACAGTAATATGTAGAAAAAAATAATATAATGTTCGCTCTTTATATTCTGTATTAGTTTATCTTATATGCATTGTTTATTAAATCATACCATTCGTCTCGTCTCATACTATAGATATCTTTTCTTTTCTTATTATTTTAGTATTTTTCGCTGATAATATTTCAAATTTTTTTCTTTCTCCTCCCTCCTATCAAATGATTCGTTTTTAAGCGCCCGATGTACGATAAACAAAAGGACAAACATGGTGTTGTTTTTTTTTGCATATTTTTTTTTCTTTTTTGTACAAAATGTTGTTTAAGTATAGAATTGAACCAGTATCATCCTAAGAAATGAAAACTCTATAACCTTATTTTTCGTCTTTGTCCATATTCTATTCCATTCAGTGCTAATCCAGCTGGTATCTTTGAATTGAATCAACAAGCTTCATTCAGCATATCGTGAATTCCTTTTCTTTTTCTATCTTTTATTTCTCTTTGAATAAACATGAAAAAAAAACATTTCAATCCAATGATTTAATTGACATCATAAACATAATTCGTAAAATGTACGTACAAATCAAGAGGGAAAAGTGAGACTTCTACGTCAAAAAAGTCATGCAGCATATAGAAGTATCGTAGAAGTACGTAGTAAACACCTTGCGACGTCTTATAAGTGATTCTCAAATCATCCTAAAAACATCACTTGGAAGATCAGTATTTCCATATTCATGTTGACATTCTTTGCCAAGACAAACAACCTAAACTAATAGTGTAGAAGATCAAAGACTTTTGAGCAAATTACATGCACTATTGATAGAGATCCTTTTGGATCCTCTTAGGTTTTATGTCTGAGTCAAAAGGGGCCGAAAGAGTCCGAGAGAATCCGAGAAAATAACTGGCTCTTTCTGGATTCTTTGAATCCAAGGGGATCTGCTTTTTCGCCCTTCGTTGAAATATTATACTCGGGTTCAAGATAATGCTACTGGAATCTAGTTCAGGAAAAGGTTCTATTAAATTCCGCAGAGAAAAAAAATTCGCGAGAACATACAAAACTTGGAAAGTTTTTTACGAAACCCTATGGGTATGGTGTTGCAAATGAGTTTCATATGAAACCATTAAAAAAGTACATTTTTTTTAAACGGGCGAAGGTCGACGATGATAACACTTTCAACCTCTTTAGATTAGAGAATGAAATTTTCTGCTGCTACATCACCATATATGATATTTTTATGCAGCCTCACCAGTTACTTTATCACGAGAACTCACCTTGTTTTCATATTTGTCATGTACTGTTTGAGTAGTTTTTTTTTGTGGGGCAACATTCTTTTTGCTCGTCTGAGGTAATAGAGTATTCTCGCAATATAAAACATTATCTTGTTAATATAAAACGCTATCTCGGCAATATAGAATATTTGCTCATTATTATTCTCTGTATATACGAAGCATTTTGCTTTCTACCGTCGGTAAGTTAAGTAGGAAGGCCTTTCGAGCTTTCGTTTTGGTTGCTCCCTCAACTATACGGAGGGTTGTATAAAAAAAATGGTCTGTATATTTGTGTGTTTGCATTGGAGTTAAAAGAACATTGCTTTTATTAACTCTTAATACTTGAACAGTAATGGTTGGAACTTGATCGAACCTTGTGTAATCGGGATAGGAGGATCCGCATCTACAGTTAGATACTCAAAATTTTGAAATAGATATTTTTCGAAGCTTTCTATATTCGTATAATATCGATTTGAAATTGTTTCTTGAGAAACATTCAACAGCTGTAGAAAAGTCAATGTAAAGAATATGGCATAAGCTTCATATTATAAACTGCTTATACGATGGTGCATGTATAAGAGTCATCAAGCAAAAAATAATGATGAATCGCAAGATCAACGCATATTAGACGAATTATTTTGTGTCTGATGAGCTCTAGTTCAAAATCACATATCTCTACTCAGATATAGAAACGAATAGCTACGAGAAAAACTTAAAACTGTCCTAAGCCCGATCTCGATCGGATCGTGTCAAGATTCGGAATGATTTCGTCGGGCTTTAGCTACGAAGAATTTATTTTTCCAGAGAAATTATTTTTTCGTTGTCCTTGTCCTCAATAATAAACGATAATTCCTTCTAAGATTCAACGCCATAATGTTATAAAAACAGTTGATGTATTCTAGCATATTTTTCTAGAATCAATTCGTACATAATATTGTAAAATGGAATTAGATTCTATGATTAATTATGAAGGTCAAGATGACCAATCAAAATTAGCTCGGCACCAACAGCAAACATTATCCAAGTAAGTGTATCGAAGACTTCAGTTAATATCGTTTAGTAGCACGCTGAAATACATTTGCTTGATTATTAATAGATCATGGAAAAAAAGCTTACTCGGTGTATCAATCAATGGGAAATTATGCTCGTCGATGTTATTCCTGCTAGTAATCAGTGTTGGCATAATTAGCTTCATGTCTTATCATGAAGTCAAAGAAAAGCAAGGTAAGAAATGCTAACAGTAAAAGAATCGAATATGTCTGTAGACATTTTTCATTTATCATAGTGGATATAACAAGCGAAAATTTCGAGATGAATGACGATAGTGACGTCAATGTTGAAGGTCAATCATCGATTCGAATGAAATTCGGTTCATACTCAGATTCAGTATGTATAACTATTTGATTTTAGTAGAACTTATTTTCTCAATGATCTATGTAGTCTGCCTTTGGACGACCGAGATATCTCGGACAAATGAGAGTATTTATTCGAAAGCCTACACATGATCGCATTAGACAACCGCCTGTGTCAACTAAATTTCCAGTTGCTTCATACAGCCGTGGTCGATTTCGTATGCTTTAATTATATTACTGATTTTCTTTTCAAAGTTTTATCTTTGTTTAATAGCACGGCCTAATAATTTCTTCAGTTTTATGCCGAAAACTGGCATTTTTGTCGATTTTAGTACACAACAAACGATAATTTATTCGGGGAAACGGAGGTAACCATTCATAAATTAAAAAGAGAATATTAATCATTGATGAATATCTCTTTAGTTTATATATTACCTCCAATAATCAATACCTATGGTGAATTATTCTCAGTGGCTCAGTTAATGTCGTTAGGTTATGCGAGTTTTGTCAGCTCTGGTAAACCACCAAAGGGTCCTATCGATATGACGTCATTTTTTTATCCTCGACCATGTCCGTTATTTGATTTTCGATATCATCCAATTATTTTTCTATTTGTACAATAGTGATGGGTCCTGGTATACCGAGATTTAGCTATTCAAGAGGCGCTTTCATAGGTGGTGTTCGTGTGCCATACAGCTCGTTTTTTATGCCGAAGTATCGATTGCCGGATATTGATTCATACCAATATGAGTCTGATAAAGGTCGATACTACAACAAACCACAATACAACAGTTATAAACCGCCATCAAAAAATTATACAGGTAACAGTTATATAAAACTGATAAACTATTCTATCATATTTGAAATCATTTAGAAACTTATATTTCACCAAAACCACAAGCTCTCCTCAAGGTTCATGCTCACAGCGTTGTTGGCGTTCTATTAGATCACATACCAGCTAACGCACGTGCAAAAGCTAATAGTTTATTGAATCAAAAAAGAGATGATTTCTGGCTACGACTAGCTCGTCAACAAATATTATACACTCAAGTGAGACTTATTTTTCGACCACTCACGTATACAGATACCGTAGAGCCAAACAGACGAGGTCCTTTATCGTTGACATTGCCTAAATTTTTTAAATTCGAATTTACTACAAAACCTTATTTCACAACAATTGATGGGCATTTCCTTTATGTACGCAATTATACGTTTCATAATGTGCTTGTTACCGATGTCGAGTCTGTTGAAAAATGCGATGATCGTCTCGTTGACATCGGCGGAATTATGATAGAAAACTATACTTTACCTGTTGACCCCTTTTTGATTCTACAACGAACAGGTTATGCCTGTATTGGTGAACTTCAATGGCCACCACGTTCAGCGGATCCAGAAACAGTCGATATTTTTTATGATGATACATGCGAAGCCGAGGAACCTCAAGATCCATCGCTTATCGGCTGTCACCAGTGCCATTGTTCGTATCCGTTACCTGAATTATCCTGTATAGATGCAGTTAAAAAATATATTGGTCATAGTCCCGTATGTCCTCATTTACCTTTGACTATTTATTAAAACTCACTCTTCAATTCTAGGTCGATTTAGTTTTCGAACGAATACCAGATAATGCTACTCTGGCTGATGAATGGCGTTATCCAGTCGATGGACCTTCTGTTAATTCATTGGGCGAAGTAGCACCTGTGAATCTATTTGAAGACATAGAATCTATGTCTGATACACGTGTTGTTTATTTATATATTGAACCTGATGGTTGTGAAATCGAAGAACAATGTGTCGGTGATTATGGTTGACGTCGTTTAATGTTATTTTCAACACAAACTGCAAATTTCGGCATTGAAGAGCTCAATGTAGGTGAAGTCAGTTATTTTGGAACTGAAACACCTACGGACGCTGTATCACAACATCGAATATTTGAATTTTCAGCTTGTCATCAACATTTTCACTATTCTCATTATGCACAATTTGTGTTCGGAACGAAAAATGTTATAAGCAATACGAAACATGGCTTCTGTCTTCAAACAACATATCGTTATGCTAATGCTGAATGGAGTGTTCTCACTCAAGATCATTATACATGTTCAAATCAAGGTATTTCACCAGGTTGGTCTGATACATATCAAGGAGGAATAACGTAAGATGTTCATTTCTAAAAAAAACAACTTTTTTTTTGAGAATTTTCATATAATTAGTTGCCAATGGGTCGATGTTTCGGGACTTGATACAACTGTGCGACCGTACACTGATCAATTGACATCGATTTTGAACCCTGATGATTTCCTATGTGAAGGCACACCGATAGCTGATACATGGTTACCGACCAATTTTACAACTACGTGTTGTCCGGGTACAGATTGCTGTGGTGATACAGAAATGACAAAATGTTGTGGAGGTCTTCCCGTAGAGAGACCAGCATGTAATCAATGGAAAGGTTATAATAAAGATAATAAAGCTACAGTTATGGTTACTATACCTAAGGATGGCGAAGGACAGGTAACTGCTAACTGTGCACCAACATCTGGTAATTGGGGTGAACAAAGAGATTGTGGATTTCGACTTCATCCAAAAGGGAAAATGTTGGATTGTGGCAATCCGGGTGGCAATGCTGTATTGAAAAATGTCGCCGCTAGTACATTTTTTCAAGTATGATTTATACTATTTATCAGCTTAATTTAAAAAAAAAAACTTTGCTTTTATAAGGTTGTCAGAGTATGTGAAGCTTCAATCGTCCTTAATCAATGTCTTCCTTGCATATGGAATTCATCGTTAGTAACTACAACCATAGAACAAGGAAATCCACAAGATATCGAATTTACATGTACGCCGGCGAGATATGAACGTGAACTTGGTGGAAAATTTTGTATTTATGTTGCACCATTTTTTGAAGAAATGGATCATAATACTAATTTTGTCCAATGGTCATCGGTTGCATAAACATGTCATTCTATTTTAAAACTTTCTAAATTTTCAAGAAATCTATTTCCACTTTTCATTTCAAAGTAATTCAATTGATTTTCTAAGCTAATAAAGTTACTAACCAAAAACAAACACTAATACAAAAAATTT
>ERZ778027.3317-NODE-3317-length-16554-cov-11.626523_pt1 | contig 16554 bp, 15 predicted proteins | sample MGYA00375757_ERZ778027 | MGnify/ENA primary metagenome ERZ778027 (study PRJEB29350, sample SAMN05389817) | bioreactor metagenome | isolation source: Ammonium sulfate bioreactor | place: South Africa: University of Cape Town | collected 2014-02-18 ... | reverse complement strand
GGGATTATTCATAGCACTGCTTATTATCATTCTTATATTTAAATTCCTTATTAACTGTTATCAAGCTCGAGAGGATAAAACATCACATTCATCCTTGGATGATGTTAACACCACTGGATGGTTAAGAAACACTTGGCGTAATAAAGCATTTCGCCGTATTATTTCTCTGGACTGCAACTGTCCATGCTATAGACCTCGGCCAAAATTACGTTTTTTTGTACGCTTTGGTTTTCTATGTGTTACGTTGATTCTAAAATTGGTTGCTATTGGATTGTATGCATCAAATTCTACTCCGAACAATCGTGGGGGAGATTTAGCAGGTGTGTGCGGCTTTACAATCGTATGTCTCTTTTTTACATTTTTACTTGATCTATATCATTACTGTGTTTGGTGGCACTATACTCCATATGATGATACAACTTGCTTTTGCTGTCGTTCACGTAAACATCGACGTTATTTACCGTACATTCTAATTGCTAATTATCGAACTGGAGAACATTGAGGTGATCGTACATGCACACGAAATCCATGTCCTAAACGAACACTTGAACATATTGCTACTTTTCATTATAGTAGTTTCAAACCACAACCACGTTGGCCTGATCTGCCAAAGTCTGAGCGACTAGTCGATCCAAATAATAAATCTAAACGCATTGCAACTTACATTGGTTTTCATCAAACGACGCCACAAGCAGCAGTAAACATCGTTAAGAGTGAATTTATACCGAGCAAACGTGGCATGTTGGGACCTGGTACTTATTTCGCTCGATCACTCGATGCAACAAATATAAAAGTAGGTAAGGATGGTGGTTTCGGTGCTTGGTTTATTGCTGAAATAGACATGGGCAATGTATATGTAACTGAGAAACGCTTTTACGATAAAACGTCGGGAAATCCATATTATAATGCTGGTATACATCGATTCGTGGGTGATGGCGAATGGCATGCTGAATACGATACATGCTATTCAATTCATGCCGACGATAATCTCGATGAATTTTGCATTAAAAATCCTGCTAAACAAATTCTTCGATGGGTGATTGTTATCGAACATCCTTTCGATCGAAAAGTAGAGCTTTATGGATTAGATACTGAATTCGATTCGACAGCATGCGGTTGCTGTTAATCAGTGTTGTATCCAGGGACGAGCTATTTTATTTTTATTTTAAGAAGAAAAAAAACAGTCGAAATAGAATATAGTAGAGTAGAGTTTATCTATTGAGTTTGTTATTATTTGTTTTGTGTTGCATATGTGACGACTGCTCGAAGCCAAACACCTAACGCAGCACATAGAGCTGATATACTTTGTAATCTCAATGGTTCACAATCATCACGCGCTAGAATTGATTGAACCTTGGCTAATTGTTTGTCACTTATATTGTCTTTGTCTAATTTAACAAGCAATTCAATAAATGCATTTTTTCCACGAGCCATTAATTTCTTATCATCATCCCAACTCCATGTTTCTTTTGATGGATCTAATAAAGTACCAACAGCTTCAGTTATAGCTACAACACATAATGGTGGTCTAGCGTATGAACGTAACTCTGTAAAGTCGCTATTTGAAAGTTTTTTTAAATTTTCTTCAGCTTCAAGAATTTGTTGTTTACTTCCAATTGTTGCCATGTTTAAAGAAATGCACTCAGTTTACAAAATGGAAAAGAAAGAGAACGAGAAAAAGAAACTTAAAAATGAATGTCTCGATGAGTCATAGTCTTCGTGTGATCTGTAGTTGAAACAATTTGATTGGGTGGTTTTCCAGTTAGCATTCGATAACTATTTATGGTTAATTGTTGAAAATCACGACGAAATGATTTCGATGTAGCCAAGAAAATATAAAATGGTGCCGAATTATTCATGAGTAATAGAATCGTGCTAACAATTCTTATAAAACTTTCGATTTGTGAATATAGAGCACTCTTATTTGGTACAGCATATTGACTAATCAAAATTTCGACAAATATCAATGCATATGGTAGATTTGTGATAACATAAACAACTATCTCAGCAAGTACAATAACTAATAGATCTCGATCTTGTCGTCGAATTCGAACAGATGTATTTATAGTTCTATCTTGTGTGCTTGGTTGAATACGAAGATGTAATTGTCGCATATGAGAATAAGTTAAATAACCGAATATACCTAATACAATAGGTGGCAATGTACAAATAAATACGATGACATAGAGACTGTAAACAGTTGTATAAACGCCATATGAATTGCATTTGCCCTTTTCAATTGTATTCATGATTGCAATATGACTAGCAAGAATAGGCCATATGATAATTGAAATAATTATAGCCCATACAGCTCGTTTCGGCGTACTTAATGTCCGAAAACTAGGACGATTACTCGTAATCAAATAACGATCGATACATGACAAGATAAGCATGGTTCGAGTGATTTGTCCAATTGTATTCGTTATATAATAACGAAATTTGCATAGAATAAATGCACGTGTTGATTCATCCTCATAGTAAAATGGAAATATTTGAAAAAAAGCAATCACTGTTACATAAATACCGTTAGCAATAGCTGCACTTAGAATATAGATAGCACAAGCATTTTGATTATATTTTTTGAAAAGTATGACAATCAATATGTTGCCAACAGTTCCAAAAATTAATAAAATTGGATAACCATACACATTGATTTGTGTTTGAATAGCTGTTAACGCTGCTGATGACATTCTATTTCAAAATTCTAGACTAATAATTAATGTTCATTGTCTTTTTTATATGCAGTGAAAACATGGTGACGTCTATTTTCTGTCAAAAATGACATTAGTCTTCTTTATGATTTACTTTCGGGGACATTAAAATTCATTTTTCTAATTGATCTCTTATCATTTTGAAATCCCTATAGGACTATCCTATAAGACAAATTAATTTTTTAGAGATATTATTGTTTATTCAATAGTTCTTGAATCTTCGGGTGTAGTCTAGAATTCCATTTATAATATCCATCGTCATTGAAATGAACATGATCTTGTAGATGTCTTGGTTCGAAATCATTCGATAGATCTAGCCAATGAACACGATTACCTTGATATTCTAGATTGACGTTGCTAACAAGTTCTTCCAAAGCCTTGTTCGATTGAGAAATAAGTTGTTCTTCAATATCGGTTCGTTTAAAAAGACCAATAGCAAGTATTTGTGTACTAGTCGAAAACGATAAAATTAATGTCCTCAAAAGTAGATCATAATCATTGAGTTGCTGAGATTTTAATCCATGTTTTGGTCGTAGATTATTCGTACCTATATGTAGAACGATGAGTTTTGGATTGTGTGGTTTCAATAGATCAATTAATCCTAAATCGATACGATAGAGTACATTTTCTATTTTATCACCTCCTACACCAGCATTAAATAATTGAGGATATGCTAATCGACCAATTCGAGTTCGTTGTCCCGTTGTTTTAAAACGTTCAAACATCGAATCACCAAGAAGAACAATATCGATCGGCGAATCATTTTCCAATTGTGGTTTATGTGTTTGATTATGCGTATCATGAGATCGTTGTTTGAAACATGCTCGAGTTGAAATACGTTGTTTATTACTATCTTGTTCGCATGTAGTAGCCATTATACTTTTTTTTTCAAATAACACGTGATGTATGTTTTTCTTCATTTCTTTTATATCGTAATTACGTATTGCACAACTATATCGTAATTTGAATGACTCATTTTCTCTCTCATAATCATATTCATGAATAGTTGAAAACTAGTTTTGATTTATAATCAAGTGATCTTATTTTATTCGAAATTTAAAAAAAGTCGATTAAACGAGTTTGCCTGCACATCCATCACCATGACAATCGTCTGTTGGATATGTATCAGGAATGATTTGTGTTTCAGTGGTTAATTGTAAAAGAGTACTATCCGGACCAGGAAAATCGACTTGAATGAAGAATCCTTCCCAACCATTCATTGGAGTTGCAATTGTTAATGAATAAACAATAGTTGTAGCCGTTTGTGACTAGAAATATACGTATTTCAAATATGAAATTGTAGGATTTTGTTTTTCTACCTCAACAACAACGGGAATATCAAACCAAATGACAGGATTTGGCATAGCTTTGGTTGGATTTTCAGGATTGGCAATCGTCAATCGAAAATCACGTCTAATTAAATATTAAATTAAAATATAAAATATAATTAGAAATAACAAAAAAAAACAACAAACCGTTTATCATTGAGTGTTCGAGCACGAAGACCAGTAACACCCGATGGTTTAGGTCCAGTACTGAAATCTACAGTTGCACGAATAAAACCATGAGTATTATTCGAACCTTTGACCCATGTCATTTTTGGTAATGGTTGTTTCTAGGAACAAAAAAAAGGCGAAATTCAGGCATCATTCCATATAGTATCATAAGTTCTTACGTCATAAATGCTCATATAAAATGATCGCATGGTAAAAAATAAACTCATGATATGTCCAACACAGATATGATCTGCATTTGGCATTCGACTGTCGTATAAAACAGAATTGTTTAGATTTTCGATCAAAAATAAACGGTGATATTTACCGAAGAAAGGTTCCACCAGTTATTTCTTGAAGTCGAGGCCAAAATGCTGCCTATAAAGAACAAAAGATGACCATTTACTAAATTGAAAATCATTGATGATCGTACTTCATTGTCAAGAATAAAGAATTCATCACCAGCCGATTGAATTTGTAGAAGTCTCATGTTTTTATATCGATCAAAATAATCTAATCGAATAATAAAATTCTATAATTTCATTTTATTTTCAAAAATTCCTTTACTATATGGATCGATAATTGCAGCCATTTGTGTTAATTTATCCGTGTCAATAAATCGAGTAATATTTACTTCATAATAATCATTGAAAGCAAATGTCCAACCACCTAACGACTAGAATTCAATCATATTGACTTGATTATGATCGATGTATATTTTTATAGAAATCGAATTTACTCGATAGTGATGATGCAAATTCTAGGAATAGAAAATAGACTACATAGAAACGAAAACGAGAATCACAAATCTTACTGCTTGAAAATTAAGAAGATCCATAACAATAGGTATGGCGCCAATGATTCGTTCGCCTGCATCAACAGCAGCAGTTAACCAAGCTGAATTATTTCAAAGAAGAAGAAAAACGTCGCTCATTTTATGAAAACAATTTTCTATCATTAAACTGACTTGCCCAACCACGCTATTAAATAGAACTTATGAATTATTTTCATTGAATTCGAATGTCTTACTTTCGAAGCACCAGCAATGATAAATGTTTTCGGCACGTCGATCTTTTGTTGAGCTGCAAATTCTTGTGTTGCATTCATTGCACGATATCCAGCCTAGATAACAAACTTGAATTCTATACGTAGATGTACATATAGACGTACTTTTGCCATTGGTACAAGTAGAGGAACAGTTGTTTTCGATGGATCATCGATAAATGTTTTCCATGACCAAGCAATAGCTGAATCTTCATGACGACTTCGATTCGATGGGTCATTCTATGAATATAGTTTTCGAAACAATCAATTCGATCTCATTTTGCTTACATAATATCGAATTGGTGCATTGGGAATATCTTGTAGATCAACAGCAATACTTCCAGTACCAACAGCAACCATAGCTGTTAATGCAACAAATGCATCTTGTGGTTGAGGAATACTATATATTCAATAAATATTTTAAACAAAACAAAATCCAAATGAATTCTTTCGTACGCGTCGGTATTACTGCCTTGATCGATAAGCATAAATGCAGTATTATTTCGGACTAATTTGTGTGGAACGCAGATACATAAGTAATGCCACCAAATCGATCGTGATGAAAATGTTTCTGAAAATAAAGTCTTTCGTTTTTTTTTCGACACTCAAATAAATTTAGATTCGATTTACCATCCATCCATTTTTGTGAAGTAAAATTTAAAACATATAGTTTATAATCTGGTTCATCATAAGTTTTTATAATAGTCCAATTAAAATGTGGATCATTATCACGAACATAATCGTCTAATGGTGTTGAATAACATTTGTTACATCCTAAGAGAACTATTGTTAAGAGCAAAAAATAACGACACACATTCGACAAGGCCATTGTTTCGAATAAAGTAAGTCGCAAAACGAACTTTGCCTTTATATTCTTTTTATCAAGTATGTTTACATGCGAATCTTTCGTTATCTTTTTTGTTCTCTCTCGTACGAAAATATTTGTGCACACCTATTTCAATATTTTTCCTTTCTTCGGACATAAACAACAATAAATTCTAATCTAATAGAATAAAAGAAGACGTAATTAATTTCTGGTCATTTATTTTCACATTAGAACGAGAATCTGATAATAGTACAGATTCTTTCTATTTTTCAAATAAAAATTTGATAAATCTACTTCCAACGACAGAATTGTTTCGTCACCCTCTGGTTTTGTACTAAAATGTATAGAAAAATGGCCGCAACTTTTCAAAGCAACGAATTTCCATGGAAGTTTTTGTTTTTTAAATTTTTGATATATCTTTAGCTTAGAAAATAATACACACTTGATTTTTCTTTCAAAAGATGCGCCATGAAAAACATTTATAATTAATATTTAATAACAAATCCTAACGATTTTATTCATTATCTAGTTTTCATTCTGAATAGATTCTAACTTTTATAAAAAAATAAGTGCAAAAAGTCTAATTTTTCTTTCATACGTTTTCGGTACATCTTTTCTGACGCCTAAGAGCGAGTGAAGTACAAATATCTCGCTAAAATTTTGCACCACCCCGGATTTACGTAATATCATCTACTGTTGAAACCACAGTGTAATCGGATGTTAAGCATATCAATTTCAATTATGAAATATTCAATTAAAAGTTTCGATATTCTTTCTTCTTGAAAGAATAATTTGGAACAGCAGGTTGCACTACCCGTCGACCTCTCCATGTTTTATCGATTTTTTTTCAAACTATTCTATAGAAGAAATGAAAGTAAGATACAAGTATGTATTGATCATCATATCTGGATTTCTAATCGTTTATATTCTGTGCTATGAACTGCAACGTTCTTCACCCAAGAAATTTATCAATACAATCGATCTATTTCAATATACGAATGTGACTTGGTCACCACCACGTGTACCTCGTATAATTCATCAAACATATCGTACGTACATTGTACCAACTGTTTGGAATAAAACAGTACAATCAGTGATCAAAATAAATGCTCAGGACTTTCAATATCGTCGATGGTCTCATGAAGATATGAATAAATTCGTTCGAGAACACGAACCTGATTTCTATTGGAATACGTTTATTCGCTATAAATACGATATACAACGTATTGATTCATTTCGATATGTACTTCTATATCATTTAGGTGGCATTTATATTGATATGGATGATGCTTGCCATCGTCCTTTTCGTGAATTAGTCAATACTATGGAAGCACTCGATGCAAGTTCAACTCATCTTGCACTTTTTCCAGCTGGCGAATTATTTGGTATTCAAAATAATTTTATGATTAGTACTCTCGGTCATCCAATATTTAAACAATTCATTTCACGATTACATTATTTCAATCATAATTATTTTGTTTATCACGTCACGATTTTATTCAGTGTTGGTCCATTGTATGCCAGTATTCAAGAATATTTTTTCAAACAAACCGATCAACACATTGTACGTTTACTTGATCACAAAACGTATCGTTCTATATTTTGGAAAACAAAAGGTGGTACATGGTTTCATCGAGATACTCTAATGATACTCTATATCTATTACAATCGACATCGTGTCTTATGGTATTGCTTTCTATTGGTGATTTGGTTTGCCATTTTTCTTATTATCACAGTTTTATTCAAAAAACATCGAAGATCTATTCGAAGAACGAGAAAACTCATATAGCAACATATTTGTTTTGTTGAAATCTTATAATTACAATTTAACGCTGACGTTGATATTAAATGCTTAAGGTAAGTCACTAATTAATTTGTTTTTATTTTCATGTCAAAGGAGAACAACTTCAATAAGAAGATGATATTTTGTCAAATCTTCCAGGCTACGTATAGGAACCTAACCGTTCTGCATTTTATTGACGTCAGCAGAATGTGCTTACCGATTCACTTCTAAATTCTATGAACTCCAACAGACAGAAAAAAATTATATTTAATTGTCCTTAATTATTCACTCTTCTGCACAAATTAAGAAATTCTCTATACATTCATTCTAATTTTAAATATTCTCTCAGATTCCAAGTCTTAGTTTTAAAGCAAATTGACTTTGTGCATGATTAAACTGCATGTTAAAAGTAGCTTATAAACCATTTCCAATATTGAAGTGTTTTTGAACGTTTTTTTACTCTTACTCATATAAGCTCACATCAATTTTCAGCAAAATTGCTTGAGCTTGATCCGCTTTAAGAATTCTCTCTTCCATTTTTTATGATTTTTCCCCTTTGATTGACTTTAGATAAATACAATAGTGCTCGTGCGCTTGATCTTTGGTTGACATTCGCATCATATTTTTTGTTTGTTTTTATTGATGAAAACAACAAGATTATATTTAGTGAGAAAAGCGGTTTATTTTTATTTCAGATTATAGATAAAATTAGTCGCTTTTCATTTCATTTATTGACTCACATACGTATAGAGAGTTTCAAAATGTCAACTACAGCATACAACAATACAACCATTGATATTAGCACAGATGCGATATCGGTCCAAGTGCCTGTAGAACAACAGGTTGTTTTCTACATATTTTCGATACTCGGAATGGTCTCAATTCCATGCAGTATTTTATTATTCTATTATTTTATTCGTTTATCTGAACTTCGTCAACAACATCCATTGAATCAAACTATCATCTATCTTCTTATTGCTGCATTTTTAGTAACTTCAATTGATATACCACTTATATTAACATATCTTCAACAGTATTATTTTATTCAATTCTTAACAAATCCTATATCATTCTGCATGTTTTGGTATATTTATGATTGTGGTTTGTATTCATTAAGTTTATGGCTTATGGCATTGTTCAGTTTAGAACGTTATCTATCAATATTTTTCAAACAAATTATCATGAAAAATAGTATTCGACGTTTCATCATGTACTATCTATCAGCTATGATTATTATTTCATTCATTTTTGGTTGGCTGACATATTTCGTTGTTCTATATCCATGTCAACAAGTTTATTTTGAGTTTACAGTCATGAGTTGTAATCTACCATGTTTCTTAATCGATGGTAGTTTAGCACTTCAAAATGGAAATATGATCATACTAAATCTCGTGCCATCGTTCTTAGCAGTTCTATTTACTATTCTACTTATTTCACATGTTCTCTATCAGAAACGAAAGATTAGCAAACGATTAATTCAACGTGATACTTGGAAACGTACACGTAAAATGTTCCTACAACTTTTACCAGTTACATTCGCATTTTTAGCATTCAATCAACCATTGATTATTGTCGTACTACTTGGAATTGTCGATCCATGGTTTTTTACAACACCGTATTTTTATGCAAATAATCTCACATATTGCTGGTCAATCTTAATGCCATTCGCTATTCTATCTCGACAACCAGCAATAAAAAAACGATTATTTACTATTCTACGATTAGAACGATTTAATCAAACGGCACCCATATCAACAACTGCTGGATCAATCAAAACATGAAATCACCCAGTGATTCAAAAACCAAGTGCAATTACCGCCGAATAAACTGCTTTCTAAAGTTTATGATTAAATGTTGTCTGTCTATCTATCTTGTATATTTCAAATAAAAATAAAATCGATGTATCAAAGGTATAATTATATCTGCACCACTGATGACATCTTTCGAACTTCTATCGAGTACTCATTTTCACATAACATAAGAACAGAAGAATAAAAAAGCAACAATAACAACAAATAGATATTGTCAATGAAAAGACAATAATGAAGAATTCGATTGAAGATTTGACTTCATTTGTTCTTTTTACACTAATACTTTTTTCGCCTTTTTTACCATTGTTCATATGCATTTTCTTAGCCTATTTCTGGTCCTTACGGATAACATTACTCATTGTTTTGATTTATAGTAGTTGGATGTATATTGATCGATATGCAGATGTTCGAGGAGGACGATGGTCGAATTATTTACGTCGATATCACTTTGGTCAATATTTGCGAATTATTTTTCATTGAAATTAATCAAAACTGAAGATCTTGATCCGAATCGAAATTATATTTTTGGTTACCATCCACATGGCCTAGCAATTGTTGGTGCTGGAGGCAATTTCCTAACAGAAGCAACGCAGTTTTCAACTTTATTTCCTGGTATTCGCCCTCATTTAATGATTCTTCGTTTTCAATTTCTCGTACCATTTTCACGTGAATTTTTTCTTAAATTAGGTAATAATGAAAATATTATAATTAAAGCCCATCATCGAATGTCTTGTTTTTTTTGTTATTTTTAGGTGCATACTGTGTCTCACGAGAAAGTTGTGAATATTTTGTAAATGGTTCAGCTGGTCAAGGTAATGCAATTGTTATTGTGATTGGTGGTATGAAAGAGCTGAATTTAACACAATATCAAAGGATGATATTTTATTTAAAAAATCGAAAAGGTTTTGTACGATTAGCATTAGAAAATGGGTTAGTGAATGTTTAATTATAGAATGAAAAAGATAAAACGAAAAAGTCTTGTTTTTATTCTAGTGCATCGTTAGTACCCGTTGTAACTTTTGGAGAAAATGAACATTATCGACGATATAAGAATTGGATTTGGGGACGATCAATTATTCCTTATCTGCCTCTTCGTCATCCTGTAACGACCGTTGGCAAGAAATTAGGACTTTCTTTTTCGAATAGATTCGATAGATAATAAAAAAATATGGTTTTGAACATGTGGAATTAGAGATTATTTAAATAGCGGGCATATTTTTCAAAGATGAATTCGAAAATGTTGATCCTGTTAAAGCAATTATTGATGGATCTCTAGGGCCACCTGATGAAACAACTGTGTGGCCACAGAAAATGATACTGATTGTCGTTTTTAGTGATTGAAATAAATATCAACGAAGTTGGATATAAGACAGTTATTAACAGACGATTGATTGTAATCCAATTTATTAACTAATATGTTGATCGTGTCGAAACTGAAAGATGATAACTGATTCAAGACCAAGAGAAATAAATTTCAATAAAAGATTGATTATAGAAAATACGTGCATATTTATCACCTGTTTCTAATGATATTCATAATGATAAGAATAATCATTTTACTGCCATTATTGTTAGATTATCAAGCTATTACCATTGAAAATTATTTTACAAATATGGTTGATTTATGCACGTGATAGTTGCATCCTGAATCATTTCTGAATTCATAAATATCCTATTACACTATTGATAGAAAAAGAATGTCTATCATACTCATATTATGGTCGTAGAATAAAGTGAATGGTTAAGGCAGACTCATGTGGTTGTGTGGTTTAGTTATTCTTTATCAATTGGCAAAAAGTAAAATATAAACTATGTACAAATGATGATTTTTTGTTTGTTTGTTTGTTTTTAGTTACATCGTACAATCAGCCGAAATTTTGTCCTACAACATCTTGGAATCAAACTGGTATAACTATTGCAAATAAAAGTCTTGTTAGTTTAGAAACAAGTTATGTTTATCTCGATCAAAATGATACTATCTATATCAGAAATGAAAATATCAATAAAATTCAAATATTGTTTGCAAACAGTACTAATCCGTTTATTCTAATTCCTGGTCGTACTTTATATCCGAGTGGATTATTCGTTACTCGAACAGGTGATATCTATATTGTTCCGTATTCTGCAAATGGTCGAGTGCAGAAATTCGATTGGATCACATCGACATATATGAATATCGCATATTTTTGTGACAGTTGCTACGATCTCTTTGTTACAGCTAATGGTATTCTCTATTGTTCGATGTCTCAATCGCATCAAATTGCTACAAAATCATTAAATGAAAATCATAATTCAATAGCAATTGTTGCAGGTGTTGGTTTTGCAGGAACAACATCAACATCACTTCGAAATCCTCGTGGTATCTTCGTTAACGATAATCTTGACTTATACATTGCAGATTGTTTCAATCATCGAGTTCAATTTTTTAAAGCAGGACAATTTGTTGGAATTACAGTATCTGAAACAGTAGGATCGATGCTGCTTCGATACCCAACTGCAGTTATGGTAGATGGCAATGATCATCTCTATATTGTGGACACTGAAAATAATCGCATAATTAGATCGGAACTGAATGGCTTTCGATGTTTAATTGGTTGTAGCAGATCACATGGCTCGGCATCTTATGAGTTATATCATCCAGAGAATATGGCTTTTGATACACAAGGAAATATATATGTGTCCGATCGAAAAAATTATCGTATTCAAAAGTTTTTTCTGGTAACGAATACTTGCAGTGAGTATATCTTTTAAAGTTTGTCGAAAGAAAAACGTAGGTGTTTTCAGACAATACAATGACTACATCAAAACGAACACAATTTTCATCAGATTTAGCAACAATAGAAACAATATATTCATCGACTATTACAATGAAAAGTTTGATTTATGCAATAGGAAGTTGTAGAGCAGGAGAACGTTTCTACGAACTAATGGAAATATATGTACCTGTATCTGCTGTTTACAGTTTTTCCGTTAATGGTACTATTGATATGTACATTCATTTGTATGAAGATAATTTTTATCCATTTCTTACTTTGGGCAATTTAATCCTTGAGAGCGCTGGAAGCTGTCATAGTACTCAGGTGAAATTTATTAATTATTTTGAATCTCAGAGAAGATATTTCATCGTTGTACGATCTAATATTATGCGTGGTACAGGAAATTTTTCGTTACTTATCAATGGTCCACATGCAGTCAATGTTACTGCAGCTCGTAAGCAGATAGTAGAATTTCTATTTTTGTGTATAAGAAACTGGTTTATTCTCATTTTAGAGGCAACAAATAAATCTCTTGGTAAACAGACAATATATTCATCAGCATTAACAACAGAAAGTGAACTCTATGCACGAGTTGATTGTGCAGCACCAGCCTATTATTATATTGCCATTGAAATCAAAGTGAAAACAAGTGATATTTATCGTATTAATAGCAATGCCACATTCATTCCTATGAGCTATATCTATGAAAAACATTTTGATCCGTTCAATCCTATGATGAACTTGTTGAAAGATATTCATGAAGTTAAATGCGATAGTCAATTTGAGATCATAGTTAATTTACAAGTGAATGTTAGTTATGTGTTAGTTGTAACAACATATAGTCCACTTCAGATTGGAGCATTTTCCATACTCGTCACTGGACTTTATGATGTCAATCTTGCTGATTTCAGTAAGCAATAAAATATACAAATAATATTGAAAATAAATAGACAACATATTTTTCTTGAAAGAAAATATTCCCCGAGTTATCACGCGAATATATTCATCAATAATCACACCAGAAACACCGACTTACAATCATAAATCATGTGATTCATCAATATTTCATTATGATGCAATACAAATCAATGTTGATACATCTGGTTTATATACGATTTTGAGTAAAGGCATCAATGCAAATCCTCATGGTAGTCTTTACCAAGAATATTTTCATCCATTCGATCCATTCAAGAATTTACTCATATCGAATGTGGATGGTTGTTTAAATTTTCAGTTTCAATTGAAAACTACCTTGTTAGTCAATCAATCGTATATTCTATTGGTAGCATCAAATCGTGTACATGATCTAACGAAAATCTCCATTATTACATCTGGTCCCGATAACATATTTTACCGTCCTATGAAAATGATCTCATCAACATTTACATCAGAATTAACACAAAACAGTCAAACATATTCTCGTATTTGTGATATGGGAAAATTTCATTACGAAACTATCGAAATAATTGTGCCAGAAAATGGCATATACGGTTTTGAAATTAATAGTACTGTGAAAATCTATGGATACATTTATAGAAATCAATTTGATCCATTCAATCCAAGTAATAATTTACTTGTGGAAACGAATTATACTTGTAGTATGTACAAATTTCAATTGACTATTCATCTCGTGATGAATACTAAATACGATCTTGTTGTGACAACATATGATTCAGATGAACGAGGATTGTTTTCAATCTTTGTGCTCGGTCCAAATAATATTAGTATGAATGTAAATCGAATTCGAAATCGAACTAAATGCATTATCGGTGATCAATGTCATTCACATAAAAAAGGCATTGGTCTAATACTTGATGATATCTTACGTGGCGAAATTCGATCGTACACATCATTAACTGGTCAATCATTGATTGTAAAAATAAGCATAGCTATGACAGCAATCGTATTTGTTGGTGGTATTGTTAATAGTGTTCTCTCGTTTATCACATTTCAAAATCGAGAAATACGAAAAATCGGTTGTGGAATTTATCTGTTAGCATCATCGATAACTTCGTTTTTTACAATTACAATGTTTACTATTAAATTTCTATTTGTTCTATTGGCTAAAATGAATCCATTTACGAATTCTTCTGCTTTTCGAATTGGTTGTATATCCACTGAATTTCTCTTAAAAATTTTCGTCTATGTCGATGCTTGGTTAAATGCTTGTGTAGCTGCTGAACGAACGATTGCTGTTTTCAAGGGTATTAGCTTCAATCTAACACAAAGTCGACGAGCTGCACGTCGAATCATCATCTTACTACCAATTATTGTCACAATTACATTCATTCATGAACCTTTACATCGTAATGTATTTGAATATAAAACTGAACGATATCATTATCAAAACCAGTCAAATCAATCAATGAACATATTGAATCAAACTATTATATATACTACCGAACAACATGTACTGTGCACGACTACATATTCAGTATCTATTCAAAATTATAATACAATTATCTTATTTTTTCATCTTATTGTTCCATTTCTTATAAATCTCTTATCGGCTCTATATATTATTCTTGGAACTGCTCGACAAAAACTAACTGCTCGAAATGCACAAAGATACAGACATCATGCAATAGAACAACTCAAAGAACACAAACAACCATTGATTAGTTCAATCATCTTACTTGTATTGTCTTTACCTCGTTTAATTATTTCATTAATATCTGGATGTGTCGATGTATCTGAAAATCGTTGGCTATATCTCTCTGGTTATTTTATTTCATTTACGCCGTCCATGCTTGTTTTCATCGTATTTGTTGTTCCGTCAGAATTTTATAAAAGAAAATTTAAAGAAACGTTAATACGCTGCTTTAGTTGTAGAAAATGAAATAAATTAATGTGAAACACGATACTTTTAAATCCCTTCTTTAATTTTTTTTTGTCATATTAAAAAATAAAAGTTTATGGATAGAAGCAAAAAAAACATGCGTGCTTACGAATTTACTCTTGTGATTTTTATTGTATTGCAAGCGTGTACTGGTCAGCAGCAACCGGCCGATAAAGGAGCAAATGCTAAAACAAAAGAAACCTATGAGTTTATGATCGGATTACCAAAACAAGGTAAATATCTTTCGGGTCAATTTGCTGGTGTTAGTGGTAAAGACTTTAGTTTAAACCAAGTAAATTCAATTGTACATTTGACTGGTCAATATCCATCGATTATAGCATGTGATTATTCAAATGGATGGGGTGAAGCTGTACCACCACAAAAATTACTTAATTATTCGTGTAATGAAATTTTAAAAGATCATTCGAATAAGCATGGTCTAGTTACAATTGATATTCATTTTTCAAATCCAGTCTCGCCTAATGGTGGATGTCTGAAAAATCGTTCAGGATTAATTTTTACTGATTTATTCAATTACCAAACAGAAACAGGTCAACGTTGGAAATCCTATCTTGATATTGTTGCTCAAGGTTTCGAAGATTTACAACAAGCAAATGTTACAGTTTTATATCGACCATTTCATGAAATGAATGGTGGCTGGTTTTGGTGGGGACAACAGGTTATTCATAGGAGATATTTATTTCTTAAGGCATTTTCAAATTATTCTATAGGATCCGACACAATTTAAAAACCTTTGGATATCCGTATTCAATTATTTTTGTACGGAAAAAAATTTACATAATCTTTTATGGATTTATGCTCCTGATCAAAGTGCACCTAATGTAACATTATATTATCCTGGTGATGATTATGTCGATATTGTTGCACTTGATGTTTACGTCGATGATCCAGTATTTTATTATTTTTTTTTATAAAATATTGATATTCTACGTACGTATGTTTTTAGAATTCAATGAAAGGATATGATGCAATAACCCAATTGAACAAACCATTTGGATTGGGTGAAATTGGCCCACATACAGTTAATAATCAATTTGATTATGGTTTATGGTAAAATATTCTTTTCTTTTACGAAGAATATATTTGAAAATTTAGGCCACCCGCATTGCAAAATCATTTTAATTTAACAACATATTTTCTTGCATGGGGTGGTCCATGGGCACCTGATCAAAATAAGAATGCTTCCGTACTCTATAATAATCCACATATTATCAATAGAGGCCAATTATAAGTTAATACGAATAAATTATTGATTTGAAACATGATGAAA
>ERZ778027.3308-NODE-3308-length-16606-cov-16.530904_pt1 | contig 16606 bp, 17 predicted proteins | sample MGYA00375757_ERZ778027 | MGnify/ENA primary metagenome ERZ778027 (study PRJEB29350, sample SAMN05389817) | bioreactor metagenome | isolation source: Ammonium sulfate bioreactor | place: South Africa: University of Cape Town | collected 2014-02-18 ... | reverse complement strand
CCTCCGGCCTCATGAAACACCCAATCTCGGTGTCCATCAAACCGGCAGCAGCTCAATTCAATCGAGGCGCTCGCTAAAGACGTCAAACTCCATCCCAAGATCATCCGCCAACAGCTCCGCCTCACGTTCCTAGCGCCGGCAATCACGGAAGCAGTAATTACAGGAGAAGCGGGACACACGCCAACTTTGATGGCGATACCTAAAACGTTGCCGCTCTCGTGGTACAAGCAGCGGGAAGCGATAGGAAAATAGATTGTAACCGCTGGCGGAGGTGTTGCCCGTCAACACCGGTCATTTCTGAGTGTCATCGTTTGATCTGCGCACCAGCGCCGCAAGGGAAAAAGGAAAGGAGAGTCCAATGTGTAAGGAGCAATCGATCCACATTGACAAGCTGGATTTCTTGTCGACGAGCATGTTGTCCAGCGCGTGCTTTAGCTAGATCGGCGTGCGGTGAATGACGTCTGGCCCGGAAAGGATTGTTTCCTGGTCCATACAAACAGAAGGAAAGTCAATTACTTAACGCCACCCCAGGTAAACGCTTTATGGCCGGCGATCGCACATATATCCGTCACCCTAGAATGGCCAACCGCGATATTCTCCAGTTCGATCGAATTCGCCTTTGGGGCAACTTCGGACGACGTCAGCTCCATCGTGCTTCTCGATCCCGCGACATCGATTTTCTTCATGATCGTCGTCGCGCGGACTGCGCGTTTTTGCTTCGTCGCCGCCGGCAGCCATCGCTTCGGTTGGCCCACGCGGCATGATGCCCCATTTGTTCCTGCACCAGCGTCAGCCCGATTTGACCGGTGGATCACAGAAAGCCCAGCCAAAGCCAGGCTTTTCTGTAACGGTTCAAAGCAGGTTACGACTGTCCGCCCTTGCGTCCCGCCTCGGATGCCTTCTCACGGTCATTGGCAAAGTTACCGGGGTTGTTTTCCTTGCCTTGTGACTGACCTCCCTTGGACGCGATGTCACGCTGCTTCTGTTCATCCATGCTTGCAAAGCCACGCTCGGACTGACCGGTGTGACCCTGATCGCCTCTCGTATTCTGATTCTGTTGAGCCATGTCTAAGTCTCCATTGCTGATAACGTAACGACGGCATCTCGCCATCGCGTGGGTAATGACCCTGCCAGACTCTCGTTCCTCAGTCTTTGAATTACCTTTTTTAGCGCCGCAGTAGGCAATCGGGGCCACGTTCATTGCGACGATGGCTGTGCGGCTATGAAGCTCTTGGAGATGAGTTCGAAGTCGGTCGCCCTATCGCACGATCTGACTTCGGTAGAATGATCCAAGCGGTGGCGGAATGATCACGAGGGAGAAACGCCTCCCAGGACGGGAAACAATCGTCCCGTTCATTGCCGTTAGAATTATTTTCGGGGATCAGGAACGGCTTACGAGAGAGCAGGTTCGTTGTAGCAGAACAAAGGAGCTTTACGCATGTTCATGCACAATAAGCGCTTGCAATATACCGTCCGCGTTTCGGAACCGAATCCGGTTCTTGGCTCGTTCATGCTGGAGCAATTCGGCGGTCCCGATGGGGAACTCGCAGCGGCGATGCGATATTTCACGCAGGGATTGGCCGACGACGATCCTGGCCGCAAGGACATGCTTCTCGATATCGCTACCGAAGAACTCAGTCATCTTGAAGTGATCGGTTCCATCGTTGCGATGCTCAATAAAGGTGCCAAGGCACAAATTGCTGAAGGCAGCATGGCGGAAGCTGAACTTTATATGTCCCTGACCAAGGGTGGGAGTAGCCACACGCAATCGATACTGTATGGCGGCGGCCCCGCTCTGACCAATTCTTCTGGCGTTCCTTGGACTGCCGCCTACATCGATAGCCGTGGTGATCCTACTTGCGATCTGCGCTCGAACATTGCCGCTGAAAGCCGTGCCAAGATCGTGTACGAGCGACTCATTAATCTAACAGACGATCCCGGCATCAAGGATGCGCTGGGTTTCCTTATGACCCGTGAGATCGCCCATCAAAAGTCGTTCGAAAAGGCGCTCTATGCCATTGCGGACAACTTTCCGCCTGGCAAGCTGCCTGGACTCAAAACTTTCGCTAACACGTACGTGAATACGTCGCAAGGCGGGGCAGAGCCACGTGGGCCATGGAATAGCGGGCAGCAATGGGATCGCGTGGATGAGTTGGAAGAAGGACTTCCGGCAGATGGCGGCGATGGCGAGGCTACCGTTCAGCTCAGCTCAATTGACATGACAACTCTCAATGCTCTCGCCGCTCGCACAATGTCACAGCAAGAAGGCGATCCGAAGACAGGGGCCGATTTAGGGGCTGGTCCCGGTGCAGGGAAAGTTACCGGCGAGGATAAGGGCGGAGCTGGAGACATGGACGAAGCCCGGACGATGGCACAAAAACGGAGCGCAGCGTAGACCATCCCAGAGGACGCCGATTCTGAGCATGAAGTTGTCCATAGCCAATAGTAGTCCGTGGTTTGCGTGGATTCGGCCCTCTGATGCCTAGACAAAACGTTTTCAGGAACTCGCGGTTGCCGCCCGGCGTGCAATGAGGAGCAACTCATGTCGGATCATAACAGATTAGCGATTGTCACGGGTGCATCGACCGGCATTGGTTTAGAGCTGGCGCGATGTTGCACGGAGCGTGGATTCCGATTGCTGATAGCGGCCGACGAACCGGCGATCGCAGACGCCGCCGCGGAGTTGCGCGCTGGAGGCGCAGAGGTCGAGGCGATCGAAGCAGACCTCGCCACGGAAGCGGGCGTCGACAAGCTCTATACGGCGGCGGAAGGACGACCTGTCGGTGCGCTTCTCGCCAACGCCGGAATTGGGCTTGGCCGCGCGTTTCTCGATCAGGACTATGCGAAGGCGCGCCGGGTGATCGACACAAACATTGTCGGGACGACGTATTTAATCCACAGGATCGGAAACGACATGCGCCGGCGCAATGCAGGTCGAATCCTGATCACCGGCTCGATTGCCGGTTTCATACCGGGCAGTTTTCAGGCCGTCTACAACGGCAGCAAATCGTTTCTCAATTCCTTCTCGTTTGCCCTACGCGAGGAACTGAGAGATACCAACGTAACGGTTACCTGCCTGATGCCTGGTGCGACCGACACCGAATTTTTCAGGCGAGCCGACATGATGGATACGAAAGTTGGAACCGAAGAGAAGGACGATCCGGCTGAAGTCGCCAGGACCGGCTTCGAGGCCATGATGAATGGCGAGGGGGACGTGGTGAGCGGCTGGAAGAACAAGCTGCAATCCTCACTTGCGAACGTCACGCCATCTGAAACTCTGGCCGAACAGCACCGCAAAGCGGCAGAGCCCCGCACGGCGAAACATTGACCTGCAACGCTTGGGAAGGCCGCGACCATGAAAGCGCTGACTTGGCATGGTAGGAGCGACATTCGCTGCGAAAGCGTACCTGATCCCGCGATTCAGGATGGACGCGACGCGATCATTCGTGTAACGGCCTGCGCCATTTGCGGTTCTGATCTCCACATCTTCGACGGCATCATCCCAACGATGGAGAAGGGTGACGTCGTCGGTCATGAAACCATGGGAGAAGTCGTCGAGGTCGGCCGCGACAATAAGAAATTGAAAATTGGCGATCGCGTCGTGGTGCCTTTCACGATCTCCTGCGGTGAATGCTTCTTCTGCAAACGCGGCTTTTACTCCGGCTGTGAGCGCTCTAACCCGAACAAGAAAAAGGCAGAGGAAATGTGGGGCCATTCGCCCGCGGGTTTGTTCGGATACTCGCATATTCTCGGCGGTTTTCCAGGCGGACAGGCCGAATACATGCGTGTGCCTTATGCCGACATCGGTCCGCTTAAGATTCCAGATGGGCTCTCTGATGAACAGGTTCTTTTTTTGTCTGATATTTTTCCGACAGGGTTCATGGCCGCGGACTTCTGCGGCCTGAAAGGCGGCGAGACGGTCGCCGTATGGGGGTGCGGACCGGTCGGACAGTTCGCCGTCAAAAGCGCGTTCCTGCTTGGCGCTGAATGTGTCATCGCCATCGACACAGTGCCGGAACGATTGCGGCTCGCCGAGGTTTCAGGCGCGATCACGCTCGATTTCAGGAAGGACGATATCTACGATCGCATCCAGGATCTGACGGAGGGCCGAGGCGCGGACGCATGCATTGATGCGGTCGGCACGGAGCCGGATACCTGGTCTGGATTTGATGCGGTCGTGGACCGCATCAAGGTCGCGACCTTCATGGGGACGGATCGTCCCCATGTGCTTAGACAAGCAATCCATTGCTGCCGTAACTTTGGTGTCGTTTCGATTGTGGGAGTTTACGGCGGGTTCGTCGACAAAATACCGATGGGATCGGCGATCAATCGCGGCCTGACATTCCGAATGGCTCAAACCCCGGTTCAGCGTTATCTTCCTCAGCTTCTGGAACGTATTCAAAAGGGCGAGATCGATCCGTCATTTGTGATCACCCATCGAGCGTCGCTGGACGATGGTCCGAAACTCTACGAGACGTTCCGCGACAAGGCGGACGGATGCATAAAAGTCGTGCTGAAGCCATCTTGAACTACCAATCCCAGGAACCGCAATCGCCAGAGGTTTGTGCGATAACGTCCGATACGTCAGGACATGCCGAAGGTGGGGATACGGCTACCCTCTCACCCACCACGAGCGCTGCAAGTGTAGTTCAGTTTAAAGGCGTAAATGCAACTGTCGTGCATACCAAGCTGCCATGGAGACGACGAGCCACGCGAGCGACGCTGCGACAAAGGCGGCGGAGATGCTGGTCTCGACAATGGCGCAGAAAACAAACGCAAAAGCCAACATGCCCCAAGCGCCAAGCGCGGCGCCGGCCGCATCCAGCGCCGCCGCTTCCTGCCCGCGCCGACGGCCGGGAAGGCCCGCTTTTCTTTTCCGACGAATTTCATGTTTCTCGATCAATGTGGCGCTGGCGCAGAAAATTGCCGGGAGTGCGAGAAACAGGCCGCCGATCGATGGTCCATAGCGACTGCTGATGAGGCCGGTTAATACGGTCGCGGCTCCGCCCAGCGCGAAACGGACGAGATATTCGTAAGGATGTCCTTCGCGCAGCGATGAAAACGAGATGCGGACCGGAGTCATGTTCCCGCCCCGAATATCGCCAGCAACCCGAAAGCAACGATCAACCAAACGACAAGCGAGATAAGTGTGGCCGGCAGCGCTGTCGCGCGGGCCCGTATCAGGAGCTGACAGACCGTCATACTATAGACGGCGAGCGCAATTGCGCCGGCCATCATTGCGCCGCTCTGCAGAGCGGCGTAGCCGGCCCCGTGCCGATAAACGGCGATGCTCAGCGTGGCGAACGCCACCGACGGAGCGGCACCGAACAGACCGGCGAAGCTCTTGGGACGCAGGATGTCGCCGATCATCGCAAAAGCAGAGACTACGATGCCGCCCAGAAAGAAGCGGACCACATATTCGGTCATTTCGGCCGCTTCCAGAGCGTCGATAGCGGTCCTCCGCTTCCGTAGACCGGATCTTTTCGCGGCGAGGCGACCTTGGGAATCGTCTTGAGAGCGCGAGCGCGATCTTCGGCGCTGGTGCATACATCGTAGGTTCCGGTCGATGGATAAGCTCCCACGACCAGGAAATCCGCCGAGGCAGAAAGGCATTGGTGGCCGGTCCCGGAGGGCAGCACCGCCACATCTCCTGGTTTCAGCGTGAAGATGCGGCCCTTGTTGCCGCCGAAACGGACGCGGCCTTTGCCGCGCGCGATGCCCAACACCTCATGAATCCGGGAGTGATAGTGCACATAGTCGTAGATGCTGTTACGCCAGCTATCACCCCATCCGTTGGCTTCGAACAGGTCCTCGAACACGGCCGCCGGATCGTGGTCGCCGTCGAGGCGGACCGCGCCTCGATAGAGAATAAGCGGCCAACGGGGGTGGTTGGGCACCAGACCGTCATCCTTGAAACGCACGCCGTGCGGCTTGCGTTGCCGCACCAAGTTTGCGACCGCTTGCTTGCCCGGCCGCCGCAGTCCGGTGAGGCGCTCCGCGTACTCTTTAAGGTCTTCAGCGATCGGCATCCGTTTTCTCCTTCAGGGGTTTTGGGCGGGTAACCGGTCCCAGCCGAAGAAGCCGCTCCAGAACCGCACCGAGCACGAATCCGGCGAGAACATCCGAGGCCCAGTGCGCCAGGATCGCGACTCGCGTGAGAGAAAGGCTCACCGCAATGGCTCGGATCGTCCGCCGCGGTCCGGCCGGAAAGGCGCCAGCTGCGGAGGCCAACGCGCCCATATGGAGTGCGTGGCCCGAGGGGAAAGCGTCGTCGCGTTTGCCCGAAAATGAAATTCCGTGAACATGGCCTATCACAGTTTTTCGATCTGGACGGGTTTGATCGAACATTAGTTTCATACCGTGCGGCAATAAGGAGGAAGCCACTGTGACCAGCAGCGCGTGGTTGGCGGCTCGGCGAAGCTGTTCCCCACCCCCTCGTGAAGCCACCCATCCGATGGCTGCCAAAATAAGAAGCAGTTTCTCATCCGCTCCCCAAGCTAGCGCTCTACCGATTTCCTCGGGAACAGGCGAGGTATGATGCGCGATCGTTTGGGCGATCTCGATATCAACTTCAGCTGGCTTCACGCTCACGGGAAATGGTCGGCTTTGTTTCAAGCCGAAGACCTTTGCGAACGTCCGACGTACACTCATTTGCGGTCTGACAACCGATGCCACGCATGTTCGGCGAAACAATTACTAACGTTTCCCGATCGAACAGGTTCATTTCCCGTCCACCCTCATTTTCTTAGCCTGCACGGCCAAGAGTGATCCCACGTAAATTAAGGCGTCCTTTTCAAGGCGTCCCTCCTGCGGGCGGATCATCTATCCTGAAGAAATTGCGTTGAGTATCGAATTGCTACTTCGGACCGCCCCTCTTTCGAAACGCCTCATCATCATAACCATGCCGGCTGCTGAAAAATAATAGACTAATCAGTCCGCAACCGACGACCAGCGTAAAAATACCGCCGAAGCCAAGGCGACCCAATCGCGCGTGGGAATATCTCTCGTCCATGCCGATGCGGCCTAGACCCACGTTCCAACGAGAGCGAGAAGGATAATGAGAGAAACATACTTTACGTTTGGCATGGCGTTTCCTTCAAATTCCACGGTCTGTATCGTAAATACGGAAATGCCGCCAAGTTCCTAAAACAAGTGAGAGCCGGCGCGAAACCGCTACGTGTCATATAAATGCTCTTCCGACGCATCGCTGGTAGCCAGGCAATATTTGTTGCTTCGGTTGCCATGCTTCCCTTGGAGCATTTGGCGCGGCAAACATTCTTCGACATCAAGGGTCGATTTGATTATGCAAAACCCGCCGGCAAGGGAGACCCACCGGCGGGTCATTCCGCGGGGCGGGGTGGGGGTTGGCCCGTCCCCTCTGTTAATGTGCCAGATGACGAGGCGTTCCTGGTCTTAGGCTCAGCATTCACCAGGCCCGTGCTTTGCCGTTTTCATCAGGGGTGCAAAGCTCCGAAATAATATCGGCGGCCTATGCTGCGAAACGCGCGGCAATCTCGTCAGTGCGGCGAATGGAATCGCGGATGACGTTGGCTTCGGCCTCGAATTCGAGAGCCTTGGTCGCCCAGGACTTGGCGATGTTGCTCCTACCGCTCTGGTTGGCCTGCATCTCGAGCTTTCTGGCCAGGGCAATGCGTTCGTCAAGCGCCCGTAACGCGCTGCCAAAGGCCCGCTTCAAATTCTCGTCCAACGCGAGACTCATAATTTCTGCCGAATAGGCATGGCCTACATGGCACCGATAGCGCACGAGTTCGCCTTCCTCAATTTCCCACATGATGCCGTGACAATCCGGACAGGCGAATACCGACCGACGTCCGATGCGATCCATTTCTGTCATGCTGCCGCGTCCACCGCTTGCGATATTGACTTCATATTCAAGGCTGTCAGAGGCCGGCACCTCCGGCCCCGCAGAGCAGCGTATCAACGCGTCTTTCGACCAAGTAAGACTGAAGCGCACTGGCGGCGAAGGCCGAGTAAACGGGCTTATCGATCACATGTGCCGGCGGGACGAAGGCTTCGAGTTCGGGAACGAGCCGCAGCAAAGAGGGATCTATGGCGTCACGAGTGACGTGCGGCCATTTCGCATAATAGGCGTGCCACATACCCGCTGCACAGTCGGGTCTCTGCGGCGGAATGAACCGGGTAAAGACTGTGTGTTCTGGTCCGTGCGCCACAAGTTGCTCGACGGTAGGTAGCACACGCGGCATCCAAGGCGTCGGCCACGGGCCTCTCTCGCCGAACAGCCGCTGCATGTCGATGCACAGATGAATGCTGTGGGGTCCCGGAACAGCTTTGAGCATGCCCATCGTCTAGTCCTCTCTCAAACTGCAGGGCGCCGCTCCTCTTCCGTGTCGGCCACGCATCCGCATTTACGCAGCACCCTACAAAGAACGTAACGGGGCCATCCGTGAGGCCTCGCAAAATCGCTCGGGGTTTTTCCTAGTGGACCTTGTCATTATTAGACAACAACCATTAGCGTTGGATCATTCCGCGACCGGGGTTTAAGTTTTTGAAACGAAATACACATCAGTTCAGATGCATCAGACGCATCAACCGCGCGGCGTCGAGAGGAGCCGCGCTCTTCTGATCGTTGTCGAAATACACATAGATACTGTGTCCTTCCATTCGTAAGCGTAATAACCGTCGCGCCCACGCCGCCAGTGTTTGAGGGGCATAACGATCGCGATAGTTTCCCGATGGACCATGAGCGCGGACGTAGACATGAGGGGCGGTCACCTCCCATGGAGCCGGTGCGTCGTGATGATCCGAGATGCAAAGGGCGCTACTGTAATTGTGCAGAAGATCGAAGATGTCCAGCGTGTACCAGCTGGGGTGACGAAACTCGAAGACATAAGGGCGCGGTTCGCGGAGCCGCCTTAGAAACGATTCAAGTCGCGTGACGTCCTTTTGGAATTGCGGTGGAAGCTGAAACAACACCGGACCTGCCTTCGCCTTCAGAAGGCGAAGGCGGCTTTCCAGCAGAGCGAGGCTGTTCTCGGATTTCGGGCCGAGTCGTTTCCAGTGCGTGATGAACTTCGAAGCCTTCCAGGCAAAGATAAATTCTTGAGGGGTCTGCTCGGCCCAGGCGCGGACGGCCTCGAGCGTCGGTGTCCGGTAGAAGACCCCATTGAGTTCCGTAGTGCGGAAGTAATGTGAGTAGTAGTTGAGGTGAAGCCGCGCCGGAAGTTGCGGCGGGAAAAAAGGGCCACGCCAGGATTTGTAACTCCAGCCGGACGTGCCTATGAGAACCGTCGGTTTTGATTTCTTGCTCATCGCACCGGTGACTCGCTTGGCGAGGTTGCGCGACATTTGTGCACCCCAGGAACAACAACGGCTCGGCTTGTCGGTTCCGGGAATTGAATGTGCCGACCACTCAGGTTTGGCCTTAGCGCCCCCAGCGTGAGGTCCAATGTTCGGGCTCGCGCGGTCTGGCGGCTTACCCGCCAGAGATTGCGTAACCTTCACTGTGGATCAGGAATTAATTGGCAATTAGCGGCAGCGGAGCCGCGGCGTGGGGTCGTGCCGACGTAATGGCGATCGGGCGCGCAATGGATTGAGAGGACAAAAAATTATGAATCTTGCGCGATATTCAGTGACGGCGTGCGGGATGAGCGGCAGGCTCGCTTTGCAGCTGGCATTCAGCTGCAAAAACAAACTCGCGATGGCGCAATCGATAGCCGACAATGTCGAGTTCTGGCTCTTGAGGGACGTAGTGAAACGTTGGGATATCCTGGTAAAAGTGTTCGTTAATCTGTCGGCGTGGCGGCGGGGCGTTGTTCAGGAATTGATAAGAGCTTGAATAAGCACCGTGCCCCGAGGTTGAGCTCCGGGCATCGTTTCAAAGGTGTGGCGGCGGTCAATTAAGGTTTGGTCGGCGAGGTCGGTCGCCGCGATAGGGCTGGGTGAAGACATGCGGCCGACGCTGCTGCTGCTCACGGGCCTCGGCAGATACAACCGCGTCGAAATTGCCGGGGCCCCAGACCGACGGATCGCAGTCGCCTGCGTCGACCTCCGCTGGAGTGGGACCCCTGGCTTCACGCTGGGCGCGAAGATAATCTTCGCGCGGGTCACTTTGCCCAGTTCGAACGGGAGCTCGCCTCGGAACGGGTCAAGGACAAGATCGCTGTGCTTTAGCTAGATCGTCGTACGGTGAATGATGTCTGCAATGCAATGGTGCCCAGGAAAGGACTGTGACCGTCCGGCGGCAGTCTGGATCAAACTATGTCTCCGGTCTCGGCTTCCCAAAAACGGGAATATCCGGGGCGACAGCCGGAGACTTTTGGCATTTCAAGCACCTCCATCCATGAAAGGGGACGCACGGAAGCGAAAGCTGAACGCACAAAACCCGCCATTGGCGGGGCTTTTCGCTAATTCTTCGGAGATTCCATAAAATATCGCACTGGATGGCTGGGGCGGGAGGGATCGAACCTCCGAATGGGGGAATCAAAATCCCCTGCCTTACCGCTTGGCTACGCCCCAACGGCCCGGAGCGCGCGAAAAGCGACCTCGCGGATTTACTTCGGGCTCCGACGGTCTACAGAGAGAACCCTGTTTTTTCAACCGGCTGGAGCGTTCGGGACAAAGTTTGAGCCGCTCCAACCCTGCCTTTTTCCGGCGGCCTGGAATGGCCGCTGGGCCGAAGCCGGTCTTGAGACCTCTCCCCATCGCCGCTTTGCCCGAAAGAGTTGAGAGCCGCTTCGTTTCGTGGGAATACGACTATAGCGGCTGACAGAAGCCCCTCCCTGTCCGGCCATTGCTCGCGAGGCACGCCATGACCTATCGCGCACCGATCGGCGACATGCTGCTTGCTCTCAACCATGGCGCGGGGCTGAAGGCCGCGATCGAAGCCGGCCATTACGGCAACTACGATCCCGAGATCACGTCGGCGGTACTGGAAGAAGCCGGCCGGTTCGCGAGCGAGGTGCTGGCGCCGCTCGACCGCAGCGGCGACCAGCATGGCGCCAAGCTGCAGGACGGTCGCGTGACGACCGCGCCAGGCTGGGCCGATGCCTATAAACGCTGGACGGCGGCGGGCTGGAATGCCGTCTCCGGGCCGGAGGATTTTGGTGGACAGGGACTGCCGCTCGCGATCAACGCCGCCTGTACCGAAATCTGGAGCGCGGCCAACGTCGCGTTCGGTCTGTGTCCGCTGCTGACGCTCAGCGCGATCGAGGCGCTCGCCGCTCACGGCAGCGATGAGCTGAAAAACATCTATCTCGCAAAACTGGTATCCGGCGAATGGACCGGCACGATGCAACTGACCGAGCCGCAGGCCGGCTCGGATGTCGGCAGCCTGCGCAGCCGGGCCGAACGCGCGGCCGACGGTAGTTATCGCATTTCCGGCACCAAGATCTTCATCACCTATGGCGACCACGACATGACCGACAACATCGTGCATTTCGTGCTCGCGCGATTGCCCGATGCGCCGGCCGGCACCAAGGGAATTTCCCTGTTCCTGATTCCGAAATTCCTGGTCAACGCGGACGGCTCGCTCGGCGCGCGCAACGACATCCACGCCAGCGGCATCGAGCACAAGCTCGGCATCCACGCGTCACCGACCTGCACCATGACCATGGGCGACGAAGGCGGCGCCGTCGGCTTCCTGGTCGGCGAGGAAAATCACGGCATGCAATGCATGTTCACGATGATGAACCAGGCCCGCCTCGGCGTCGGACTCGAAGGCGTCGGCATTGCCGAGCGCGCCTATCAACGTGCGCTGGCTTATGCGCGGGAGCGCAGGCAGGGCCGCGCCGTCGGCAAATCCGGCGACGGCATGGATGCCATCATCGTGCATCCCGACGTCAAGCGGATGCTGATGCAGATGCGCGCGCTGACCGCCGCCGCGCGCACCATCTGCTACGCTACCGCGGTCGCGCTGGATGTGGCCTCGCGTGCGACCGATCCTGCGACGCGCGCGGCTGCCGCTGCCCGCGGCGCGCTGCTGACGCCGGTGGCGAAGGCTTTCTCCACCGACATCGGCAACAAGGTCGCCTCTCTCGGCATTCAGGTCCACGGCGGCATGGGCTTCATCGAGGAGACCGGCTCCGCCCAGCATTATCGCGACGCCCGCATCACGTCGATCTACGAAGGCACCAACGGCATCCAGTCGATCGATCTGGTGACGCGAAAGCTCGGCATTGACCGCGGCGCGGCGGTGTTCGCGCTGCTCGACGAACTGTCGGAGACCATCAAGTGCGTGGAGGCTTCGAACGATCCCGCGTTCGGCACCACCGGCACGAGACTGCGCGACGCGGTCGGGTCTCTCGAACGCGCAAGCAGATGGCTGCTGGAACGGCTGGCGTCGTCGCCGAATGACGCGCTGGCCGGCGCGACGCCGTATCTGCGGCTGTTCGGATCGACGCTCGGCGGTTGCAAGCTCGCGGAGGAAGCGCTTGCGGCGCGCGACCTCGGCGACGAATTCGGCGACGCCCGCCGCTACGTCACGCTGGCGCGCTTCTTCGCCGAGACCATCGCGGTGCAGGCTCCGGCGCTGGAGCGCACGGTGATCGATGGCGCCGATGCCGTGAACGGCGCCGATGCGGTTCTGCTCTCTTAATTCGCGCACACGGGACAACGAAACACATCATGACCGGACATGTCACAGTCACCGACCGCGACGCGATCCGGGTCGTCTCCATGCGCCGTCCGGAGAAGAAGAACGCGATCACCCGCGAGATGTATCGCACGATGAGCGATGCGATCGGCGCCGTGCAAAACGATCCGGCGATCCGCTGCATCCTTGTTACCGGCGACTCTGGCATGTTCACGGCGGGAAATGACCTCGACGACTTCCTGAAGGACGGCACGTCCGGCAGCAGCGGCGAGCCCCGCGCCTCCGACGCCGTGACATTCCTTTACGCGCTGGCGAACAACACAAAGCCGCTCGTCGCGGCGGTGGAAGGCATCGCGATCGGCATCGGCGCCACCATGCTGTTCCATTGCGACCACGTTGTCGCCGGCAGGACGGCGACGTTCTCGACGCCCTTCATCCATCTCGGTCTGGTGCCGGAAGGCGGGTCCAGCCTGCTGGCGCCGCGGACCATGGGATATCAGCGCGCCTTCGCCATGCTGGTGATGGGCCACGCGCTCAGCGCGGAGGAGGCCCGCGAGGCTGGCTTCGTCACCACCGTGGTCGCACCAGGCGACGCCGAGGCCGAAGCCGGAAAAATCGCCCGCGGGATTTGCGCGTTGCCGGCGGAAGCCGTCGCCATTTCACGCCAACTTCTGAAACCTTCGCCGGAAGAACTGACGCGCAGGATCGATCAGGAAGCTCATTTATTCGCCGAGCGGCTGCGCTCGGAGGAAGCGATCGCCGCGTTTCAGGCGTTTTTCGCGCGCAAGAAGGAATGACCGCCGAGGCGTGGGACCGCCCGACATTTGCAGCCTGACCCGCCGAGCGGATTTCGCCGGCGACGCCGGAACCGTGATATCTTTCGGAACCTGGCATAACCCGGTAGATTGACCCCTCGCTGTCGCGCGCGTTAGAGCGGGATAAGGAAAAGTGTGTAGCGGTTTCCCGCCCGCATCCCGCTCCATTGGAATCACGTTCATGATTTTGGATCGACTCGATCGAAAATCATCGCGATCTGGTGCGGCGGTCAGGATTTGGCATGACAACGCTCGTTCTCACCCATCCCGCCAGTCTCGATCATCTGACGCCGCCCGGACACCCCGAGCGGCCGGATCGGATTCGCGTCATTGACGAGGTGCTGACCGAGGATCGTTTCAAGTGCCTGGCGCGCGGCGAGGCGCCGAAAGGATCGCTGGACTCGGTCGCGCTTTGTCACAGCGAGCACTATATCGCCGAACTCCGGCACAGGTCGCCCTCGGATGGTCTGGTCTATCTCGACAGCGACACCTCGATGTCGCCGGGGACATGGGACGCTATCATGTGCGGCGTCGGCGGCGCGGTCGCGGCGACCGATGCGGTGATCGCCGGCCGCGCCGGCAACGCGTTCGTCGCCACGCGCCCGCCTGGACATCATGCCGAGGCCGGCCGGGCGATGGGCTTCTGCTTTTTCGATCACGCGGCGATCGCGGCGCGCCACGCTCAGCGCAAACACGGAATCGGCCGCGTGGCCGTGGTCGACTTCGATGTGCATCACGGTAACGGCACGCAGGATATCTTCTGGGCCGACCGGACGGTGATGTACTGCTCGACCCATCAGATGCCGCTGTTCCCCGGCAGTGGCGCCAGCAGCGAACGCGGCGATCACGGCACCATCGTCAATGCGCCGCTGGCATCGGGCAACGGCGGCGCCGAATTTCGTTCGGCGTTCCGGAACCTGATCCTGCCGCGGCTGGAGACGTTCGCGCCTGAACTCTTCGTCATCTCTGCCGGTTTCGATGCCCACAGGCGCGATCCGCTGGCGAGCCTCAATCTGGAGGCGAGCGATTTCGGATGGGTAACGCGCGAATTGATGGATATCGCCGATGCGACAGCGGGCGGCCGAATTGTCTCGGTCCTCGAGGGCGGCTATGATTTAAAGGCACTGCAGGAATCGGTGGCTGCGCATGTCACCGCATTGATGGGTGCGTGACATTCTGCCGCGCCGAACCGTCCCCTGATCTATGCAGGCAATCGCTTCCGGAAACATCAGATGGCTGAAAATACCCTTGTTGACGTGAAAACGCTGTCCTTCGAGCATGCCATCGCGGAGCTTGAATCCATCGTCAAGCGCCTGGAGGACGGCAAGGTCCCGCTCGAGGAATCCGTTACGATCTATGAACGCGGCGAAGCGCTGAAGCGGCGCTGCGAGGAGTTGCTGCGCCAGGCCGAAGCGCGGGTGGAGAAAATCACCACAGACGCTTCCGGCCAGGTCTCCGGCACGGAACCACTGGACGTACAGTAAAAACCTTACCCAGCCCGACGCCCGGAATGGTTTTTCGGCCCCCGAAAGTTCGGAACCACTATCAAATTAAATGTCCTTGAACTAATTGTCCTTGATTGTCGCCCGTGCTGGCGGTTCCGCGGGGATGCAACTTCAGCCCCTTGGCCGCGTTAGCCTTCCACTTTCCGGCGGGCCCGGCTTTCGACCTTGAACCTTCGACCTGGCCCGTCCTACTCAAGAAGGCTGCCTACTCAAGGAGGCTGCCCGTTGGCTTTGGGCGCAGGTTTGGTGTAATGCTTCTCGACTGCGCGCTGCCGAACCTGCTCCGCAACCGGCGCTGAAACGGGGTAAGCGCCTTAAGCAGCTTGCAAAAATGATTGGAACGCGTGACACGATACATAGTGACGTCTATCACAGTTCTCGGCCGGAGCAACAGCCAAACTTCAAGCACGTCAGCGCGGGAAGTTTCGCGACCGTAGGGACGTCTGTTGCGCGACGGCGCCGGAGTTCTATCTCCGTTCGAAGCTCCCGGACATAAAATTGGAATGTCGCAGTGACCGATTTCAGTAAGACTCCGCTTCTCGACACCATCCGTACCCCCGCCGACTTGCGCAAGCTTAAAGTCGAGCAGGTCCGGCAAGTTGCGGATGAATTGCGCAAGGAGACCATCGACGCGGTGTCGGTGACGGGAGGACATTTCGGTGCCGGTCTCGGCGTGGTCGAACTGACCACGGCGATCCACTACATCTTCGACACGCCGCGCGACCGGCTGATCTGGGACGTCGGTCATCAGGCCTATCCGCACAAGATCCTGACCGGACGCCGCGACCGCATCCGCACGCTGCGCACCGGCGGCGGACTGTCCGGATTCACCAAGCGCACCGAGAGCGATTACGATCCGTTCGGCGCCGCCCACTCCTCGACCTCGATCTCCGCCAGCCTCGGCATGGCCGTGGCGCGCGATCTCTCCGGCGGCAAGAACAACGTCATCGCCGTGATCGGCGACGGCGCGATGTCGGCGGGCATGGCGTACGAGGCGATGAACAACGCCGGCGCGATGAATTCGCGGCTGATCGTTATTCTGAACGACAACGACATGTCGATCGCGCCGCCGGTCGGGGCGATGTCGGCCTATCTGTCGCGGCTCTACTCGGGCAAGACCTACCGCTCACTGCGCGAAGCCGCCAAACAGCTCGGCAAACACCTGCCGAAAATGATCGCCGACCGCGCCGAGCGCGTCGAGGAATATTCGCGCGGCTTCATGACCAACAGCGGCACGCTGTTCGAGGAGCTCGGCTTCTACTACGTCGGGCCGATCGACGGCCATAATCTCGACCATCTGCTGCCGGTGCTGAAGAACGTCCGCGACATGGAGAACGGCCCGATCCTGGTCCACGTCGTGACCCAGAAGGGCAAGGGCTACCCACCCGCGGAGGCCGCTGCCGACAAGTATCACGCGGTGGTCAAGTTCGACATCACCACCGGCGCTCAATCGAAGTCCAAGCCGAACGCGCCTGCCTACCAGAACGTGTTCGGCCAGAGCCTGGTCAAGGAAGCCGAGAAGGACGACAAGATCGTCGCCATCACCGCAGCGATGCCGTCCGGCACCGGCGTCGACATCTTCAACAAGGCGTTCCCGGAGCGCACCTTCGATGTCGGCATCGCCGAGCAGCACGCGGTGACCTTCGCCGCCGGCCTCGCGACCGAGGGCTACAAGCCGTTCTGCGCGATCTATTCGACCTTCCTGCAACGCGGCT
>ERZ778027.3302-NODE-3302-length-16641-cov-12.586278_pt1 | contig 16641 bp, 23 predicted proteins | sample MGYA00375757_ERZ778027 | MGnify/ENA primary metagenome ERZ778027 (study PRJEB29350, sample SAMN05389817) | bioreactor metagenome | isolation source: Ammonium sulfate bioreactor | place: South Africa: University of Cape Town | collected 2014-02-18 ... | reverse complement strand
GCATCTGAAATATAAAAATTAGTAATAATTTTAAATCTGCCACCCCATGATCGATTTACATTGAGAGTATCTTTTCTTTTACTGTATTTGTAATATCATTTGTCATTTTTTTCTTTGTTGTGTTTGGCACATGTCTCTTCATACTCATCTATACAAGTGTTGCGGCTTATTCAAGTATAAATCATTCATCTTTTTAGATCAATGTCGTCTTATTCGGATGCATATCGTATTTCAGAAAGTCCATCGCAAAGAAATGTTAGTTTCTATTTCAAATTAATTAATTTATTGAATGAAAAACTATCTATTCTCATCTAGATACTTGAAACACATGATTTTCTGCGAAATCGAACTCAACGATGGAGAATTTGTTTGATTTTAATTTTGTTGTTTATTTATTTCATCATTTTGATTTTAACATGGATAATGATTGATGAAGTCTCTTCGAAAAACGAATATTTACGTCAACAATGGCGTCTTGAACAAGAAACAATTGCTAATCAAAAGAAGAAGCTAAGTGAATTTGTAAATGAGTTAAAACCTTATGCAGTTGAAGATGAAGAACCTTGGGGAAAATGTTTTCGTTCATTATCATGGCCGTATGTGGAAGAACTCTCGAATATCTATGAAATTAATCAATATGTTAAAGAGGAATTCAATCAAATCATACATCCATTACAATATCTCTCATGTTTACTTTGTTTATTCAATAATTTTGTAATTCTATCGATCTTTAAAAAATCTCAAAGATTTTATATTCTTTCAAATATTCTTCTCATTTTTTGTTTGTGTGTTTATGGAGATATCTTTTCAAAACAACCAAATGTATTTTATACTGTATACATCGCTTGGTCAATTATGATTTTTACAATTTATCTCCTAGTAAAAGTCATTTCAACATTGTACATTATCGAACATGATCATAGTCCATGAACTTTGAAAAAAATCGAAAACGCCTTTTAATATATGCATTGCGATTTTGAATCGGAATTAAAATGTGTTCAGTTTGCTTTAATAAAGTACACTAGATCAAACACGTTGAATTTGAAACTGGAATTCAAATTTCAAAATTCCAACTCAAATATTTTTGGCAAATACTGACCGTTTACTTAATAGTGCGAGGTCCATAAGCGGCAAAATTATGACCAAATACGGACAATCGTATCGATAGATCTGAAATGCATCACTATAGCTCACTAATCTTTATGAAAATGTTGATGCTAATCAAGTGAAACAATCTTGAATTTTTAAATAATATTACAACTGATTACACGTATATGTAATTCTTGTAGTCGAAGCAAAAAAAAACAATTAATTTTGATTTTCTTGTCTTTCATTGATTGGATAAATTTTGATTTTTACAAATTATCTCCTAAGTGAGGATCGAACATGATCATAGTCAATAAACTCTTTCGAGCGCGTTTTTTCAACAGCAGAAAATGCTTTTTCTTCGAAATAATTTATGTCAAATGAACACGAAATTGAATTACTTCGTCGTCGCGATGAAATTCTTCGCGAAACAGCTGAATTAACATCGAATATCGTTCAATCACTCGAACAACAACAACAATTTGCTCATGAAACAAAAGAAAATTTGCACAATCAAAATTTTCTACTATCATTAGCTAATGATAAGATGAGATCGATGAATGAAGATCTGAATTCAGTTGTTCATGAAATGAATGAAATCGATGCACAAGATGGTTGTTTATGTTGTCGATGGAGAAAGAAAAAAACGAAGAAAAAGGAAAAAACAACAACAGCAAAAGTGAATCCTTCTTCATTGATTGAAAAGACAACTATCGAAGCATCAAAAGTACCTGGATTAGTCAATGATAATGAACAAGAAAAACTTATCGTTCAAGAATTAGCTCTGATGCAAACTCAACTCGTTGTTTTTCAAGATCAAGTCAAAACAATCAATCGATCGTTTGTCGAAGGCGATGAAATTATTCAACAACTTAACAATGAAAGCAATCAATACATGAACGCTAGTTCGTGTTCATTTGTTGTTGAGAAGATCATCATTTCCTTTTTTGTTTCAGTTACAACTGCTTTAAACAAAGCCGAAGATGTTCTCGGTCGAAAGTTTATCGTCAATCAAGACGAACAGCAAGTTAAAGCTCATGAATCGAATAAAATTTAATTTTATTTGCAAATAAAGAAGAAGAAGAAGCAGAGAGAGAGAAAGAGATAAGCAAGACTCTATATGGCATCTATGTCAAGTTTTAAATCACAATCATTTCTTCGTTATCAATTTCGACTTTAATAAAAATCGTATCATCTTTGATATATTCTAACGTTGCCATTGTTTCTAAATCCGTGAATTTTTGAGCTCCAAAACTTGCATTTCGATCTGTTATTGGCCGGCCTAAGAATGGCTTATTTTCTTTGCATATATTCGGTTTAACACTGTAGGTTATATGACGACGGTTGTCGACATCGTCACATTGATCGAGTAATGAAAATGTAATACGATGAGAAAACGGCCAAGGTAATAATGCATCATAATCGCCACGACAAATACAAATAAATAACGAAACATGTTTGCCCTTTGCTAAAAACGAATTCAAAAGCTAGAAAACTAAAGAGTCAATTTTTGTTACCTTTGCCATCGCCACATAAACAAATCGAAACTGTCAGTCGATATCCATGTCGACTCGTGTAAAACGGTGGACTGAATAGAGTTGTTTTCTTATTCGTTCGTGCATCTTGAACATGCTCATGATAATGATCAATTTTCCAGATAAATTGTGTACCGTAGGTTTTCTCGAGCGTATTTACTTTCCGTGACAATAGTTCAATCCAATTTTTCTGCTCCTTACAACGTTCTTCGTATAAAAGTAAAAGTTGCTTTTGAATTGAAATCGTTTTGCCGGTCATATTTAAATGAATGCCAGGCGCATCTTTGATATGTTTAGTTATTTCAGTTCGATGACCACGAAATTCACAGCCACAATCAACGAATGGACAGGCGATTTCTTGTTTCGGACAAGAATTTTCTAAATGATTGGTCAATTGTGACCGAGGGAATTCGTCACTTGTACAATTATTCGGACAGGGAACTTTAAATTCTGAACAGATATTAAAATGGGGAATTTCTTCTTCGAATACGAGCCGTTGATGACCTTGCAGGAGAAAGATAAAAGATCAGAAAAAAAACGGCAGCACATTTTCTCTTACAAAATTCACATTCGATTGTACGTTTTGCACAATCTTCATTCAAATGTTTGTCCATAAATCTTCGTTCGAATTTAGCTCCACAACCATTCGAACATTCAATCGCATTATATCCACAGTTTTCTTGATGACTCGTCAAATCACGTAATGTTCCGTCCCACGAACAACCTTTTTCCTTATTTGTACAATAAACATCGAGATTTTGAATTTCTTTTTGTAAATCAGTATCATTCGTAATTTTATCTTTCGAAATCGGCTGTTGACACGTTGGACAACGTGGTGCCACTCTAAAAAAAAAAGAATTCCTCGAGTAAAGCTACAAAATAAACTACGCATTCTACCGCATAATATCCGGCAAACAACTTGAGCAAATATGATGGCCACAATCTTCGAAACGAATCGGAAATCGTAGATAACTCGAACATGACGGACAAGCCAATCGATTTGGCAACGAACCATTTCGCCAATTGGGTTCCGGTTCAGTTTTTCTAAATCAACAAACGATTAAATTCGATTGTTAAGAAATCGATCTAACCTTCCCAACGGACTTTTTCTCACACCATTTGCAGTCATGATACCTGACTAGTTTCTCAACAAAAGAAAAATGTATCTTGTAACTTTAACTCTTCGAACGTGCCGTCTGTTAAATAGACTCAGCAAAAAAAAAGAAAAGAGAATTTAACATCAAAGCCATTTTCATGATTAACAAGAAAAAAAAACACTACGGAAAACTTAGGAATTACCGCTTGGCTGCACCGGCTGATGGATGTAAACGGGACACAGCTGACGATGTACTACGTACGGATACAAGTGACCCATCGTAAACAGGAATTGACAGTGGTGATTCGGTCATCATGATAAAATGATTTTTTTCTATTGTTTTTTTGAAATTACCTCGCAGAATATGTTGATAATTTAAAAACAAAAAAGCTTTTTTTGTTTTCAATATTTTATAAAGTAGCACTTTAAATATGAATACTGTATTCTCTCGTTCTTTTTTTTATTCATTAAATGAGTTGATAATTAGTCAGTTAGAATCTTTTTTCTTCTCTTTGAGCAAATATTTTTTACATCACTTTGGAAACACACATATCAAACATGACAATATTTAACAAAAAAAAAACAAAAAATCTCTGAATTTTGTTGATGTTTGACATACAACTATTTAAAAGATTAGTTTATATATTTAGATGATTGATTGATATTCGCGAATGACAAGCAGGGAGAGAAGAAGAAAAAAAACGTGATGTGCATTTTGCGCACAAATTATTGTTTTATTCGAGCTAATCATTAAGTCATACAACCTCTTGCCCTTCCAATTTTTCTCGTTTACCTTGATTTGATGAAGTGTGACCATCATAGTTATGATGTCTATCAATTAAAAAAAAACGAGAAGAAAAAAGAAAAATCTTTTTTTTTCGATTTATACATGTTTTTTTTTTGCTTATAAAATAATCATTAAGAATGATTTCTATCGTTCACATTCACAATCGACGATTGAGCGAATGAAACAGGATTACAATTCATGTGACGCAAGAATTCTCTTATTAGATCCTTGAGAAGACGCAAAGGGAACAACGACGACCTCAATAGGAGAAGAAAAAAAAGTGATTATTTTATTCTTCTCTCTCTCTCTCTTTCTCTTATTTCGTGAAAAAAAAATTGATTTTTTTGTTACCGTAACGATCACATCAATACGAACATTTACGAAAAAAACGACCAAGAAATTATAGTTAAAGTGAGTTTTTTTTTTGATCGTTAATGAAACATTCGGGATCAATTGATATGTTGTGCGATATACTAATCAATAACAACAACAACGAGAAGATAATGCACATCTCCTTAGACAAATAAAGTCGACACGCGCGAGATATACAAGAGACAACTCCGTTCGTCCTTCCTAAAATAGAATAAAAGCACAAGCAGATGATGATATACGATAAGAAATATCTCTAATCGACGATGCTCGACAAATGAGGCAAGACAGCCGAATTCTTTTTCCTTTTCACTTCTCGTGTGTCGACGGTTTATTTATCTGCTAAATATCATTTATTGTTGGTACAACACGTAAACAATCTATTCGATAGTCGATGTCAAAAACAGAAAAGGTATTCGTTCGCGAGACTAGGTATATCTATGTGTCAAATCGTTGTCCTTTTGGTATCTTTCATCGATAGAAAACAGATAGTCATGTCTGTCATTTGTTGTTTTCTTCGAATACATATGATATCAAAATGTTGATTAATCTCACAAGAGAGACAGATTCTTTCTATTTAGAAAATGACACGAAATTGTTTCGAAATGCTTTCATCATCGACAACAATCTCATCGTCAAGTTCATCGATGCCACTTGTCTCATCTCCGCATACAGGTGGTCATATAACATGTGTCATTATAGGCGATAGTGGCGTTGGTAAATCATCGTTAGTTATTAGTTATACAACCAATGATTTCCCCAAACAATACATGCCGACAGCGTTCGATAATTATTCAGTTGACGTATCCGTTGGTACACGTCTCGTACATTTCGATATATGCGACACGGGCGGCAAAGTATAACCGAAAAACACCAACAATCGTCTCTCACTTTTTCATTTTTTTGCTAGGAACAATTTTCACCATTACACAGTCTCTGTATTCCGTATAGTGATGTTATTTTACTCTGCTTCAGTGTTGTTAATCCTCAATCGTTTCAAAACGCGATTACCTATTGGCTATCGCGTGCACGTCGTTCCAATGCGAAGATTCCGATCGTACTCGTTGGTACACAGATGGATCTACGGTCGGATTTGAAAACTCTACTTCTACTCGATCAACAGAAACTCAAGCCGGTGACGGAAAAAGAAGCTCGAACACGAGCACAACAAATGCATGCGTGTTCGTACATCGAATGTTCGGCATTGACTGAGAAGAATTTAAAAACTGTTTTCGACACAGCCGTTCTCGCTGCACTTGAATTTCGTGATTCAACACCATTGCAAGCGACATCAATTTTGCCTTTGATCGAAAAAGAAAAGCAGCAGCAGCAGCAGCAACAACAAACAGCTAAACAACGGTCACATTCGACTCGAACGTGGAGAAAACTCGTTTCAGGTTGCATTGGTGTCTGAGACGTTCTATTCTATTTTTTTTATGTATAAACACACATACTCTTCGGTAGATGATAATATAATAAACTGATCAATAGCGACATCTATTGTGAAACAAAATCGGTTTGTCATTCGTTGTCACATATGAGAAAATTCGTATATTCATTTATTCAGTAAAAGTTTTTTTTAAAAACCATGGCTGCTATGAGTAAATTGCCTGCTGTTTATCGGCATGGATTTCTGTTAGGTAAATTCAATGAATGTTTAGTTTAAATGCTAAATTTTGTGATTAGCATCGTCTATGGCTGTGTCGTATTGGTTTACGGTCAGATGGCTTCGAGAGAGATCGAAACAGTTGGTTGAGGTTTATTATTTGACTGTTTGTTTATCGAATTGTGATTTAGATTATTAGCCAAGGATGTCAATTCATCGATGAAATCGGTAGATTGAATTTGTTGTCGTTGTTTTTTGGTTATTTTTGTGATTTAGCATTTGACAAAAAAAGATCAAACAGTCGCTGTTGACAAGCGATTTTTCAAGTCAATAGAGCTTCCTAAAATTAATCTTTTTTTTTTAATTTGTCTGATTATTATTTAGGAAACTCATAGCTCTTCTCAAGATTCTCGTACCTACAGTCTTTTGTGGCGAAGTAAATCAATAATATTCTCCTACTCTTCGAATTTCTGTGCCTCATTTTTCAGAGTCTATTTCTCGTTTTGGTCGCTGTTTCACTCATAGCTCGTACTTATGCTGATGTTTGGATGATAACCAATAGTACATCAGTTGAAAGTGCAATTATCGGTCGAAGTGCCACACTTTTCAAGCAATATCTCGCTCGATTTGCCTATGCTATGCCATTAGTAAGCGAGATAATCATAGAAAAAAAGCGAAGATTTCTATTTTTTAGATTGCTTTTGTCAACAATGCACTTCGTGTGAGTTGTTTTTTGTTTGAAATCATCCTAAACTCAACGGACTTTTCTTAGTACACACTCGAAGAATTGAAATTACGTTTTCGTAAACGTTTATCTTTATATTTATACGATCAATATTTAAAGTTTGTTGAGTAGAAAATGACTCGAGATTGAATATATTTTTTGTGTGTTATCTTTAAAGAGGATTTACTTATTATCAAGTCAATACACTCGACAGTCGAATAGCCAATATCGATCAATTATTAACGCAAGATGTCGAGAAATTTTGCACGAGTGTTGCCGATCTTTATACGAACGTTTCGAAAGTATTTCGAAGTCGAAGTTTTTTTGTTTTTTATGATTTCAAATTTTCTTTCGAATCGATTTTAGCCTTTTTTGGATATTATTATTTATGCACGCAAACTCTCGGGATCGATTGGCCCCAGTGGCCCATCGTTACTAGTTCTTTATTTACTCTGTTCAGGTTTAGTTCTCACGAGGTAAATTCCAAAAGATTTTTCAAAATAAATATTGGATCTGATGCTTTTTTTTGCAAAGATTACGTCGTCCGATTGGACATATGACAGTTACGGAACAACAATTCGAAGGTGAATTTCGATATGTTAACTCACGATTGATCACAAATTGCGAAGAAGTAGCCTTTTACAATGGTAGTCGAAAGGAAAAACAGATTATTCGAGATGGTTTCGAACGATTAGTACGTTCAAAGAGAGAAAACGAAAGATAATCTTCGAAATTTTCTTTTCTCTAGATTAAACATTTACGAAGTTTGATTATCTTTCGATTGGTCATGGGTTGCATCGACAGTGTCGTAGCTAAATGTAAAACTGAAACCAAACGATGTGTAGATGTTCGATCTCATTTCGAAAATTTTAGATATGTCAACTTGCGTTGGATATTATGTCGTTAGTCGACCGTTTTTAGACCCGATGAATACTCGTCATGCTAACAGCACTTACAATCAAATTCTCGAAGTAGAAATTCAGTTTGATTCGAAGAGAAAAAAGGGCCGTTTTGCATTCTAGGATTATTATTCATCCGGTCGAATGCTGATGCGACTTGCTGAAGGTAGAATTGATTTTGTTTCGAGTTCGAATTTGATTGGTTTTTGTTTGTAGCTGTTGGTCGATTGGTAAAGAAAGACAGGAGATTGGGGAAGAAAGGAAATGATTGTTTTGTTTTAGGTACTTGCTGGAAGAGAGTTGACGAAATTAGCTGGGTAAGAATCGTGAGAGTGTTGAGAGAAGGAAAGTGAGGATTGTTTTTAGTTTTACAACTCGTGTTACTGATCTAATCGGTGTACTTTCGGATGTTAATCGAGGACATTACGTTCGAAAAGGTATTAATAATACGACGATTGACAATCGAAATGACGAAAGTTATATTCGAACTCAAGATGGAATTATTAAGTAAATGAAATTCAAGAAGAAAAAATGTCAAATTCAATCGATTTGTAGATTTGAAAATGTCAAACTGATGACACCGAACGGAGATGTTTTAATCGAGAATTTGAATTTCACTGTTCGATCAGGTCAAAATGTCATTGTCGTTGGACCGAACGGTTGTGGTAAATCGAGCTTATTTCGAACAATTGGCGAAGTAAAAACTCCCCCGTTTATCATCTCAATCTATTCTTTTTTTGTATTCAGTTATGGCCAATTGCGAGTGGAACATTGACGAAACCAGGCAGTGGTCATTTATTTTACATTCCTCAAAAACCGTACATGACAATCGGTACACTACGTGATCAAATTATTTATCCGGATTCTCAAGGCGATATGCGACGAAAAGGAATCAAAGATGAAAATCTTCGAGAACTACTCGATAAAGTTCAATTGACGTATTTAACTCAACGAGAAGGCGGTCTCGATGGCGTACAAGATTGGATGGACGTACTTTCAGGTGGCGAAAAACAACGAATTGCTGTAGGCGTTGTTTTGTTGATTAAAAAAGCAAAATGAATTTGAATATTTCGATTTCAGATGGCAAGATTATTCTATAACAAACCTCAATTTGCCATTCTTGATGAATGTACAAGTGCAGTTTCAGTTGACGTCGAAGGTTTTATGTACGAATACTGTCGAACTGTATGTAGTAATTCATCGAATTGATTCAGATCATTCGGCTTTTTTTTCGTTATTCAGGTTGGAATTACATTATTTACAGTTTCTCATCGTAAAAGCTTATGGAAATATCATGAGGTAGATCGAAACTGCTTCTTTTTTTTATTATTATTTTCAATCAATTGATTTTTAGTATTGCTTATATATGGATGGTCGTGGTAGTTATTCATTTAAGCCTATTGACGAACAGACATCGGAATTTGGTTCCTAATTTTATTTTGTATTCGTTTTGTTCTCTTTTAAATAAATATCGTAGCTCACCTCCACTACAAAAAAAAACTAATCAATTCGAATTTCTACCCAGGGGAAGAATGTTTGTTTTTATCTGTGACTGTGGGAAGAATACAAAAATGCCTTATAAATATTCAAATGATTCAATGGATTTATTCGAATAACATGAAAGACTCGATAGGTCCGATTGAAAAGGTGAATTTATTACTACATCGTTCAATTCGATATTCGTATCGTCAACGAACTTGTCGATGTTGTCCAACAATATGCTGTGAATTGCTCGTTTCATTTCTCGCTATTTCACTTCTTGTTTTACTTCGATATGTATTGAATAAATCGGTTCCTATGATCGATTTGTCAAGACGAATAGAATCATCGTATCTACCTAATCTTATTTTGCAACCGAAGACCAACGAAACTGATGATCTAGTTCTATTAGCAAAAGCTAAGCTGAATAATTGGAATGTCAATGTTTCGTATGTCATTTAACCGTCAAAATCACTCATCCTATTTGTTTTTCTAAGAAATGAAAATGTTTTCGATGCAAAAAACAATATTTCAAATACAATTCTCATTCGATTTCAATCGAATACCAGTCTTCGAACCGATTCTTACCTATCCTGTAAGTAATATAAATCTCAAAATTTGATTGAATATATGCCAAAACATTTTCAGATGAGATCGTCGTTCAAAATTATGGTTTACCCGAACGAAACTATCCAATCGAATTCTCTTTTCTCTCCTATATGCATCCTGGTAGATGAACATCATTTTAACTACTAGATTTTATATTTTCTCGATTATTTCTCATAGCAATGGTACCTGCAGCTGCAGCACCGTATTACAATACTAAAATCTTTATTGATTCATTACTTTTCGATTATCAATCAAATCGAAATATTCAGGCTGAATTTCTGATGCATCAGATGAAATCAACTCCATATCGAAAAGATCCAATGTTCGGTAAAAAAAAATCGATGTACATATGAAAAATGCTCGATTTCATTTTTAGTCTATGGAATACTCACAATGAAATTAGTTTTGATTTTGATTGATTTGATTTTTTTCATTCCGTACGAAAAAAACAAACATATTTGATTGCAAATGTCAATAGTTTTCATTTTGATAGATGTACAGGTCTGTTAACTAATTTAATCAAAGAGAAAAATACTAAAGTCAAAGAAATGATTAAACTCTTGCACATCGAACCTATTGTCAATTATTTTGCACATGGAATTCGGTATGAAAGAAAAAATCTTATTTTTGTTTCTAAGCTTGTTGAAAATTTAGTTCATTGGTTATTCTTTTCATTCTCACGATATTCTTAACAATTACTTTGAAATTCCAATTTCATGACTCATTCGCTTATTTTCATCATGTTAATTTTATTATTTTATTTCTCAATTATTTCGTTTTAAGTTGTCAATTCATTACATTTGCAATTCTAAATGCACAAATATTCGATCGAAAACTTCGTGCAATGATCTACAGTTGTTCTTTTTATTTTCTATCGATGATCATCTGGTCTTCTATGACAACTTGGCCAGTAGGAGTTCAATATCTATTCATATTTCTCAGTCCTTATATTGCTGGACGATCAATTTTTCAAGTAGAAACACTAAATTTCATGTTGATTTCTATATTTGAATTTATTCTAGCAAATGATTTTACATGATTTAGCCGGTAGAAATATTCTATTTTTCGAACAAATCTATCGTTTTGTTCCGATTTATTTTCCTACTCTATTCATAATGATATTCTATTGTTTGTTTGTTTGGTTATTAATATGGTATCTCGAAAAAGTCCTACCAAGTCAATATGGAATACGTTTGAAATGGAATTTTCTCTTTCAACGAACTTATTGGTTTTCGAAGAGAGTCGATGAAGTTGACATGGAGAATTTCTTAACTGATTCCGATGATAATAAACGATCGATAGTTCGTGTGAAAAATTTAGTTAAAAAATTCGGTATCGATACAATTGCAATCGATGATGTTTCATTTGATTTATATGAAAATGAAATCACTTGTTTACTCGGACCGAATGGTTCAGGTAAAACAACGATATTTAATTGTTTAATTGGAATATATCAGCAAACATCAGGCACAATTTTCATTGAAAATCAACGAAATTCAATTGGTTATTGTCCTCAACATGATATTTTATTTGATTATTTAACAATTAAAGAACAAATCGAATTCTATGCTATCGCACGAGGATATCGAAATGATCGACAACGAATTGTTTCCGAAATGTTACGTTTAGTTGATTTAGAATATGCCAAAGATAATCTCTGTCGAAATCTATCCGGAGGTATGAAACGACGTTTGTCATTAGCTTGTGCTTTTATTGGTGAAAATAAAATAATTCTTCTCGATGAACCATCGAGTGGTCTCGATCCATCGAATCGTCGTTTATTATGGGATTGGTTACGAACGATGAAACAAAACAGAACTTTACTGTTAACAACACATTTTATGGAAGAAAGTGACGCACTTTCTGATCGAATAATTATTCTTTCACATGGACAAATTCAAGTCGATGCTACAACTATGAAATTAAAAGAACAATACGGTTCAGGATATAAATTAATTGTTAACAAAAAGTCAAATCATATTTCAACAAACGAACTCTATCGAAATTTAGTCGAATACCTACCGCAAATGATTGTTGAAACAGATTTATTCAATGGTGATGTTGTCTTTCGAACAAATCAACAGCCGAATGAAGAGTTTCTTCTCGCATTAGATCAATTAGAATCAATGAAAACTAAAAATCAAATCGAAAATTATGGCATAGAAAATAGTACGATTGATGATGTTTTCTTCAAAATAACTTCGATGAATCAAACTCATCAAACAGTTGAAAAACAATGTGATTCTATTTTTAAAGATCAACAATTAAAAACAGGTTTTCATCTTTATCTGAATCAATTTATTGGATTATTAATTCAAACTCTAATTATTCGTTATCGACGTTGGTTATTAACATTAATTCTTATTCTTCTACCGATTATTTCGAATTTCTACCAACAAAATTCGAATTCAAATCAAACTGATCAATATCAAATCAATATTGATTCATTGAATCCACAAACAATTTTATACAAATCAGATATAAATAAACCAGAATTTATTCGAGCATTAAGTTCCAAAGCAAAATTCGAATGTCGAAAGGAAAATATCGATGAGCTTATCTATCGTAAGACTGAGACTTTTCAAAATTCTTTTGTCTATATTTTTCTTACAGAAAGACGATTGAACAGACCATATACATACACAGATATTTATCTTGCTTTTCATCTTCGAAAACCTTTGAACAACACCTATAGAATCGATATTTTATCTTCGAATTTAATTTTAAATTATGAAACGATCTCTCTCGCTTCAAATCTCGTCTATAAACTAATTCGAAATGATTCAAATGCATCGATTCAAACAACGATTAAATACGAAGATCTTACCAAAACAGGAGAATATAACGTCATGCAATTACTTCAAACGGCTTTGAATAGATTATCATGTTTATTTCAAATCATTCCATTGACACTCTTTTCCCATATGTAAATTATAAATATTTAATTTCAAATATTTTCAATAGATTTTTTATTTAGAATATTAATATACTTTGCATTCTTTTACATCTCAGCGTTTTTAATCAATGAACGAAAAGATAAATTTATATTCTTATCAAAACTTAGTGGTTTACAGTAAGAATAGAAAAAAACTGATTCCGAGAGAAATTCTTTTTGGATTTTTGAATAGTCCTGTATGTTACTGGTTATTTCGTTATCTATTCGATGTGATTGTTTGTCTTATTTGGTCGTTTTATTTACTTACAATTTATCATTTATTCAATCGAGAAAAAGTCGATCTACCGGCTGAATTAGCAAGAAAACTTTATTTATTAGCTATTCTAATCATTTTACCAACATTATCATTGGTTTATCTGCTAACAAAATTCTTTCGCAATGATATTCTCGTTCGTATTTTATCTCAATAATAATAATTTCATCAAAAAAAAATGTTATTTTTCAGGGTGGATTTGTAATCTATACTCTTTTGTTCATTTCTCATATTGCTGGTATTCTCCTACCATTACTCATTTCAAAGTCTCCACATCGTAAATTATTCCGTTGGTTAATAAATATTCTTTTGCCAAATATCAACGCTCAAGTTATCATTAGTTCTATTCTAATAAAACAAACTTCATTATGTCAAAATAGGATCAAATCGATTACGAATGAAACAATTGTCTATAATGTTCTAGTTTTAGTATTTCATATGATTTTTTACTGGTTCTTGAACGTTTTACTTGACAGTCAAGGATTTCGAATGAAGAAAAAATTTGTTTTCAATGAAAATCAATTAGATAGCGATGTTCTCGCTGAACGACGTCGAATTTTAAATGAACAAATCGATGATTCGTTGATTGTGAAAGATCTAGTGAAATCGTATTCAACAAATCGAACATTAGCAATTGATCATTTAACATTCGGAGCTAAACGTGGTGAAATCTTTGGTTTATTAGGTTTTAATGTTCGAGAAATTCATTTTAAGAAATCAAGAAGAATTCATAATGAATTTGATTGTGTGTTTAGGGAGCGGGAAAAACATCGACATTTCGAATAATAGCTGGTGATCTCTCAGCAAGTCATGGCCGAGTTTGTCTCGATAAAAAGAGTTTCGGCTATTGTCCTCAAATGAATTGTGAGATGAATTATTTAACTGTCGAAGATAGTTTATATTTCATCGCTCGTATACGTGGACTTGACTTCTCGAAAATCAAACAATTCGTTCAAACGATTAGCTCGTTGTTTCTCTTAGAAAAGTTTCTTAAAAAGTCAATTCATCGATTGAGCGGAGGAACAAAACGACGATTGCATGCAGCCATTGCATTTATCGGTTATATAGAAACGAAAAGAGTATCTCGAATTCATGAAAGATCGTTTTTATTTAGGTGCTCCGTCAGTGATTATTCTTGATGAACCAACGACTGGTGTTGATCCACGTGCAAAACAACAGATGCAAGAAATCTTTCTCAATGCGATTAAACATCAAATAACAATTATTTTAACCAGTCATTCGATGGATGAATGGTAAAAGAAAAATATTCATCATTATAATTAACTTTTGACTTTAGTGAACGTGTTTGTAATCGTCTTGGAATTATGGTCAATGGGCAATTAACTTGTTTAGGAACGATTCAACATTTAAAATCGAAATTCAGTCATGGATATACGATTCAATTTAAACTTCAATCGAATACAATCAAAGAATTTTCTTCGTTTCTTCAATGTCAATTTTCTGATTCGATACAAATTACAGAAACAACTCAATCAACTGGACTAGCTCGTATTGAAACAACAAAACCAACTGACTTATTTCGATTACTTGAATACAATAAACAACGATTTAATATTGAAACTTATACAATTTCACAGACAACACTTGAACAGATTTTTTTATCGTTTCAAAAAACAGTTTAAAAAATGTATTTTTGATTTTAATTAACATAAGTAAATCTTTGAATTACGGGTCGGCGTTTAGCCAAGGCTCGTTTCTTGGCTTTATCACGTCGGATTCGTTGTAATTCATGTTTGGTTGGATCGATACCGAAACCATATTTAAGAATATCCATTATAATAACAAAAGCAGCAACACTAACTAAAGCAATAATTGCAACATATCCAAATGATTTTGAAACATATTGAAGAACGATCAGCTTTGTTGAAGCGATTTCACAATGTCGACCAGAATAATACTCACCGAGACATTCACATGTGTAATTCATAAGCGATGGTCGACATGGTGCATTGTTTTTACATTCGATATTTTCACAATAATTTATTATTTTTTCACAATGTTTACCTGTCCAACCTTGATCACATGAACATTCGAATGTTGTATCTGATGTTTCATTACATGTTCCATTATTCCAACAAGTATTTGGTTTACAAGGTCGGCGATCATTTTCACATCGAATACCATCAAAGCCAGCAGTGCAATTACATTCATAACCATAAATATTTGCATTTGTATTTGAACAACTTCCATTATTTTGACATGGATTCAGAGAATCACAAGGATACGATGGAATATCACAATCATTTCCGATTGTATTTACACTATCGCATTTTGATATGAGAGCTGGCTGTGATACTAAGATATACAGAATAGATATTTGAAATCTTTTGTGAAATGAAATGAATATGTTTACTTTTGACTATATACTTACAACATGAGCTTGTTAGTAAAAACTTTTGAATTCGATTATTACCAAATTCGATAACATACAAATTACCAACACTATCAAAAGCTATACTTCGCGGAATAGATAGTTGATTGGAATTTGAACCTTCAGAACCAGTACATCCAACAATACAACGAAAGCCATATTCATCAGAACCGATTATTCGATGGTTGAAACTATCTGTTATAAAAAGATATTTATTTCCATCTAGAATAACATTTGATGGGCTTTTCAGTATAATTGTTGGTTTTAACGAAGTATTTCCAGCAACAGTTATTCCATTTGATTGACCCAACCGAAATAATTGAATTCTGTTATTCCTCCAATCAGCTATATATAAATTAAAATTTGTGTCAACAAAGATTCCATTTGGATTATACAGTTGATTTGAAGCAGAACCGGCAGAACCATTTCCAGCAACTGTTGCCATGACTGATGCATTGTCACCTAACCATTTCTTGAAAACTTGATGTTTTTGGTCAATTGAACAATAAATGCTGTTCGTAATATCAATAAAAAGACCCATACAATGTGAGCTAACCTGCATAATCAATCTACTACTGTTTGCATATGATATTTGTTGAATTGAACTGTTATCACCAACATAAATATCACCATTGCTGGTTACGAATATAGATCGTGGTAAAGATAAATTAGAATATAAAACGGTAGATGGATTGATGTTACCATTCTTCCAAATCAATATATGATTTTTCTGTGGATTAACCGTATAAATTGTATTATGGTTATCGATATATAAAGCATAAGAGCCTGATCCGACAATACTAATATTCGCTAAAGTTGTTCCATTTGGATTCCATGTTGTATTTGAACA
>ERZ778027.3299-NODE-3299-length-16653-cov-11.690023_pt1 | contig 16653 bp, 15 predicted proteins | sample MGYA00375757_ERZ778027 | MGnify/ENA primary metagenome ERZ778027 (study PRJEB29350, sample SAMN05389817) | bioreactor metagenome | isolation source: Ammonium sulfate bioreactor | place: South Africa: University of Cape Town | collected 2014-02-18 ... | reverse complement strand
TGTATGGTGAAACTTTATCATATACATGTATATACGTATAGTCGATCGTTTTTAACCCTTTACGGCCGGCTACCAGAAAACGACACGGAAAACATTTTCTTTCTATATATTCTTTATTGTTTCGTTATAAGGATCAATTTTTCACGCCTGAATTTTTCAAAAATCCCGTACTCCCCTACGACAAAATTGTTGCGTTTTGGCAACATCCGGCCGTAAAGGGTTAATTCAAATTTTTATATGCGCGCACACTAACACATTCAGTCGAGGGTCAAGTGAATCGACTCTCGATGAACGTTACTTGTTTAATTAATCTTTATAAAGAGTCTCAAACATCTGTATGTTCTACATTGATATCGAAAAAATATCACAGTTTCTCTATGCAGTAATGAATATCGTTTCCAATAAACCTTTGTTGATCGTAAGAGAAAATCACTTCTTATGACTTGAACATTTTCTTTTATGATTACTAGTTGTTCTTGCTTAACTTTTCTCTGAATAACAAAACAATTTATTGTTTTTTGGAACATTTATTTGAGTCATATGATAGACAAAATCCACGAATGACCTTATTAATCTAATTCATTTTCAATACTAGTGAAGGTTATTGTTGGCGAGGGTGAGAAAAATCGTTTTTATTAACAGATAAATGTTCAGTAAGCTGTTCTAAAATCGAATCCAGGAAATAAAGCAAAATGTCATCCACTGAAGAATTAGATTCGTCCACCGCTTCGAGTTTAACTTTTAAAACAATTAGATAAGTCATGAATAGCAATCAGTTTTTTAATGAAAAAAGAAATATTTGATGTACTTGTGCATATAATATGGAGAAAAATATAAAAAAAAGATGAAAAATATACATATATAGTTTTTATCCGTTAAGTGTTGCATATTGACAATTCGCATTACAATTTCTTATCCAACGCTTCTCGCTTTTACTGAATTCCATTTTTCCTAAACATTTCCAACAAAATTTTTGTCCACAATAATTTTTGCCTCCATGATCACATTTGTCTCCTGCATCATCACAATCATGCGTTCCATATCGGCAACATTTGATAACATCACAACCTTCTCCTTTCATAATCGGTGTTTTACATCGTTCATTTGGACATGGTTTTGAACATACTAACACAGCCACATTCGATGCTAACTCAGGCTTCTTTGCTAATTCAACATCGAATTCATCACATGTAAAGCCAGAATGCCATTTTATTGAATGACGGAAACATAATTGAGTGTCACATTTATGACAAATGTAATATCTAAATATCAATTAATTAACTTTCAATCTGTAGTATCTTCAATGTAGACGAACCCTAATAGATTAGCATGATTTGCTACTAATTGTCCAGCACCACATCCTTTCTCAGATTTACACCAACGAAATTCCTCCATAGTTTCTAAGGCTCGATGTAATAGAATTTTATCAACAAGTTCACGATCTCGCCCAGTTAGTAAATGGTAATATTCATCAGATTCATATACAAGCGAACAATTAGGAACAGCACATTGAAAACGATGTGTTCCTTTTGATTGAACTTCTTGTGAAATAAAATTCTTATGACAATCTTTACAGACAGACGGTGGATGAGTACATCGTTTTGAAAGTAACACCAATTTTTTTGGACCTTCAAAACATATTGTACAATCGCCTGTGGTCTCACAGGCACGTACAGGTGTTGAATTATTGCCCTAAATTCGTTTTAACTCATTTATTCTAAACAAATATTCGACTAAAAGAACATACCATGACTTACAATTACTCACTTAATATTTATGCCGAGTAAAAGGTAAAAAGTAAGATGAATAGAGAATGTAAAGAACAAATCGAAAATAAATAGATGTAGACACTGATAATCGAAGTTACATAGAAATCTTATCTCGCTCTTTCTCTCTCATTTTTACAGGGGAAAAATCATGATATTTTAAATTAAAAGAAAAGATCTTTTTTCCGTTATATTTTAGGTTTTATTTAATAAAAATAAATCATTTGAGGGATCTTAGTAAATCCAAGAATCGGATCAGATTTGCTAAGATTCTGTAAGAGACTCTAAAGCACCGTCGTCATCCGGGGTACTTTTGTCCTGGGAGTCTGTTGGTCGTTCACGACGACAACGTATCCATATTACTATTACCAATAATAATACAAATGGCAATAAAATTCCAAATATAAATAGTATAACAGACCAAATACTGAGTGAATGTTTACGTCTACATTTAATTTGAACATTATTCATATTCTTTTCAATTGTTTGTTCACTTGTTCCGGCTTTATTAGTTAAAGCAACAGTAATCAAATAATTTTTCGATGAATCAAGATCATTTAATTGATATTCACTTGTTTTTCCATCGATATGTATTTGTTTTTGCCTAGATTTAGCTTTTATCTTAACAGCATAGGTAATTGTTGCCGAAGAAACCGGTGTTCCTTCTGTATCCTCAAGAATCCATTTGATTAAACACGAGGTACATTCTGAACATGAATTATTTTCAATAGAGAATACAGGAAGTGAGCCAACCAATGTCACTGCTTGTGCAGGCGTTGAAAAAACGCCACGACCTGCTTGAGTTTCGGCAGCCACTTGGATTCGATAACCAGTTGCAGGTTGAAGATGATTCAATTCAAGTAATTGTGATCCATTAGTTAGATCAGGAGTAATTGTGACAGTATTTGATGTTTGAGTATCCATTTGTAAATACAGAACAGCATAATGAACTAAAGGAAGACCACCTGTTTCTTTGGATGGTTGAGTGAATATTCGAATTGATGTTGAATTGGGTTCAAGACTGATTATTTGAGGTTGTCCGGGTGGTTCAGCTTGTCGTAGAATAAGAAAATGTTTTTCAATACGAGAATTATCTGCTCGACATTCGAATTTCAAATCAAAATCTTCTTCTAATGGTTTATACTAAAATCATCAACGTCAATTGTCGCAAAATCATATTGTGAAAAGAAAATCGATCTACCGTTAATTGTGTTTCGTAAATAGTCGAACTAATTTGATGATTTACAATTTGAATCACTCGCGGATAATCTTCATCCAATATCATTTCATTATGTTCACCAAAGATTTTAAACCATTGAAGATGTGCTGCTGGAGAACTATCAAATTGACATTTCATTATCACTAAAATACAAACTCAGCAGTCAGTTTTACAAAAAGAAACGAATGTTTCTACTAGGATGATTGGTTGTTCCGAAAACAAGATTATCGGTTCTCGAACCGAGATAGATCGGTTTATCTAAATTGAAAATGAGATGAATAAAAAAAACTAACAAAATCAATGAAACGCACAAAAGATAAATAATTGAGCATCAATTGTTGCTGTATCAGCAGAATTCTTTGCTAAACATGTGTAATTTCCATGATGTTCTCGGCGAACAGGATCAAAATTTAATTGAGAAAATCGATTAGTCGAATCAATCGATATTCCATTGATTGGCTATCGAAAGAAAAAAGAATTCATTCAAAAATTTGACTTAAAAATCGCGAGTTTACTTGAACAATTGTTTCATTTGGATAAAACCATTCCAGCGAAAGATTTTCTGTCGATCCACGTTGAACTCGACATGAAAAACTCACACGTCGCGACGAATACTCATCGTCAATACTGATTTCAACTGGTTGAATCGGTAAAAGTTCCGGTGGAACTAAACAAATGTCCAATGGATTTACTTTCTTCTTTTCTCAAATAAAAATCTCGTTTATTTTACTAATAACATTGAGTTGATAGTCAGTGGTTTCTCCAATTTTATCGTAATCATTAAAAGCATGACAAGTATATCGGCCAATATCGGTTTGATCGACTTGATTGATAATCAAACGATTTCCTCGAATCACATATTTCGAATCTTCGTTGCTGAAAAACGGAGAATTCTATTCGAAGAAAAAAATTAATTTCATGTTTTTTTTTCATGTTTCGAAATCGAACTTGTCCGTAAGACCAACGATATTGAACTTTAGGATTTCCATTGGCTTCGCAAACGAGAGTTGTTGTTCGTTTTTCGACACCACAAGGTGATAGACAGGTGATTTTTGTTGATGAAATCGATTCTACAGATGAAAAATGTTATTTTTCTTTGAAATAAAAAGCGAATTGAAATCTACGAGCAATAATAAGTTCAATTGGAAAGTCTTTCGATTCTCCTGTTTCGACGAGATCAGCTTGACACCAGAAGATGTCATTGTCACTCGATGAAACTCGATAGATTTTCAATCCTTCGCCGATTTGCTGGTAATTCGATGAGGTGATTTCTTCTTTATTCTTTCCTTTAAACCAAGAAATGTCAACAGATGGATTTCCATTGATTTGACATTTGATTACTACTGTCGAATATAATTTCGCATATTGAATTGGCTCACTTAGAAATCTTATTGGAACTATGGAAGAACTTTATTCATTTCAAAGACAAAATTTCGTCGAATTAATTCTACTTTTCACATTAATTTGAAAATTTCGGTGAATAGAATTGCCATTTTGATCCAATCCGAAACATTTCCATGTTCCTTGATCATTTTCTGTTAAATTTCGAATACGTAATCTTAATCCAAACGATTTCTGTTCGACAGTCACTCTTCAACAACAACAAAACCGAAATCAAATGAACAGAAAATCAATTTTTCTACCGATCGTGATTATTTTCTGTGATAATCATTCGTGATGGCGATTGCCAAGAAACTAACAAAAAAAACCCAAAGGAAAACATATGCGCATTTGAAATCAAAGATTTCGAGACGAACCAACACGAGTATTTCTTTCTGCAGAACATAACGCAATAAATGGTTGAAATTGTTCTCGGAAAATAATCGATTCTGATGGTTGAACAGTTAATTCTGCATTGATGATATCTGATATGATCAAGTGACTTTTTTTTTCTATTTCCAGACGAAAAAAACAAACGAGTAAACTTACTGAAATAAATCAAAATCGAAAACAATTTAATCATAGTGAGTATCGATGAAAGTTTACAATGGAGATCAGTCAGACAGTGTGAATTTAGTGAATATTTCGATGGTTGTTATTCGCAACAAATAACCCTGTCAACGTTACTAACGTCAAACCGCGAACATTTATTCTTTTTCTCTTTCTTTTCTCTTCGTTTTTTTTTCTTCGTTCGTTTATATGACTTTAGCGAATTTTATTAACGTTCTCCTTCCGACATCAAATGCAAACCAATTCAAGAGTAAGAATCGATTTTAATAAACAAAATAAATACTCTCCATGCATTATTCAAATTACGCGTCGTATTTTTATTGGTTTTATTTGGATTTCAATGTCATCAATTCGAATAAAAATTACAAAAATAAAATCACTGTTCTATTCTATTCTATTGATTATGTTCGTTTGTTGCATGTAACTGATACACTCTTGCCTAATAATTCACTACTACCGGGTAATGTTAAGATAACTCGAGTACCAGCTCCTGGACCCCATTCGTTGCTAACTGTACATGTGCTTGTTCGTTGACTTGGTCGATTAACATTGACAATGAACGAACCTTGTGAAGCTCGTGGATGAGCAGCTGTGATTGTAAAATTATCCGAATTTTCACTAAATAAAACACCGCCAGGTTGTTCTAAATAAGCACTCAATGCCATACTACTACAATTATAAAAAAGTTTCGTATCATTTTGAAAATTAAGTTCAAATAATGAAAGAGATGCTCGTTCATTGGGTGTATCACAAGCGCCATGAACATAAACCGGTTGCTCCTCACTATTGAGATATGTCAATGCTTCTGAATGTGCACCAATAAATACATAATGTTCAAACACAGTGACGAACTGTTCGACAGTTGTATTTGGCATGATCATGTATTTATAAGTATACGGTTGTTTGGTTGGTCCTCGACCATGAATTATGTAAACATTGAGTAAACGTCCAACCATTTCAAAATCCCAAGGACCGAGTTGATTGACATTTCCTGATTTATTTCGACAATCGATCACCAATGTTTCATATTCATCTAAAATAGTCCAAGCTGTTCCATCGGCATGAAACCAAAGAATTCGCGGTTCATTATACGAAAAACTATAAATTCCATCAGGTAGAATCATTCGAGTACCATTTGACCATTGAACAGTTACCGTTCCAGCTGGTGGTAACAATCGACTAACGATTGCCGTTTGTAACAAAGCAGTTGTATTATCTAAAATACCATTTGCAAGCGCAATGATAAACGTATCATAGAAATGCCACGTTCGTTTAGCTGTTAGATTGTGTGTTTTCGTATCCATAATCGCAGCACCATACATTCCATCACTAACACCACCAACAAACCAGGTTTTCTCCATGGCAAGTGTCGATCCATGACATTGAACTAGAGGCGTATCGGCTTCGACAGTAATTCCATTGATTGCTTGCCAATCGAGAAGAGCAAATATATTTTCATATTCTTCTCCGCCACCGTATTGTGCATCACGAGTATATAAATTCAGTACACCATCGGCAATATGTTCGCCTTTGAGATTTTCCATATTATCACATTCAGTACCAATCGTTCGAAATGAATGCATTTTCAAAGCTGCTGTCCAATTCAAACGTCGATGAACTTGAAAATCACTCGTATAAAAATGATGATTGCCAATAAGTGGTTCAGCTTGATGATTATGTTCAAGTCGACCAGCATAATTTCGTAAAGCAACAGCAGTCGAATTATCAAAGATTTCATCGGCTAATGATCGCAGTTGATCCGATGGAAACAAATGGGTGTACCAAACATGAACACCCCGGTCAATTACACGACCGATGACACCCCATGTCCAAACACTGCCCATGGTTAACCAAGCATCGCCATTAACTAAGAATTTAGCAAAGACTTCTAATCGATCTTGAGCAAGAGCGTATTGCGTGCCGATGGTTGCCATATGAAAATGTAGAATATTCGTTGCCCATGCGTCGCCATACGCAGCTGGAAGCAATTGTGAACCATGGAAATGATACGACCAATCGGTTTGAATACCCATTGTCGAAAGATTTTGTATTTGAACTGTGTTCCACATAAGTTCAAACGCTTGAGAAACAGCAGTATAATTATTCGTAGCTAAACCACGATATAATTGAATTTGTAATTCCCAAACTAAATTCGCACCACCTTCCCAATCTTTAATCCACCAATTAGCACGATAGGACATGTTGACAATAGCGTCAACTTCATATTTACTCATTTGATCGGTGCCTAACATCAACAGAATTCCTGTTGCAACTAATGGATCTTGAATTGTATTCCACCACCAATTTGGATTTTGCCAATCCTCTTCAATCCAAACTTTTAATGCGCAATGAATGGCCTCTAACAGTTTGGTATTATTTGCCAGTCCACCAGGCACAGTCAATGCTGCTGTCATTGTTGAAATACGAAACATATGAAGAATGGGATCCCAATTTTCTGGACCACGTGTTGAATAGTTTAAATCAGGCCATTTACATGTATTCATATCGATAGCAGTTAGATTGGCTAGAGCTTGTTGTTTGACATCAGCAAGTTGCTCATTCGATGGCCAAAGCATTATCTCTCGAACTTTTTCACGTACAATACTAAAATCATCGTTGATATTTCGACCGATAATATTTGTCACGAATAACATCAAGATAATTGTACATGACAAAACATGACACATGTTTTGTTTCACCATGATTTGTTCTACAAAGTAAAAGCAACGTTATTTTTTTAAAAAATCAATTAGTCGCATGAGAAGACGCATGTTATAAATGAGATATGCTCTCGTGTATCATTTACTTTTATATATTCGACATACATATGTAACTACCAAACATTTTTATATCAAAAAGTACGCCCATTGATATGATAAAACTCGACCGCTTTTTTTTTGTTATCAATTACCTGTGAAAATGATAACGAAATAAGTTTTGTTTTTAGATAAAATAAATGAAATTTCGAAAAATTAAATATTTTATTATTATTTTATTCATTTGTTCTTATTTTATTTTCAATTACTCTTCGAAAATCTCAGTCAGTTCAAATCCATGTTCACATCTTTATCAAACAGATTCATTCGAAAGATCTAATAATCTCACAAGATTACTCGATGAATATTTCTCCTATCGAACATGTGTTCTTCAACATCGACTTTCGAATGTCGATTATGTGATATTCGATGCAGTTAATGGTTTAGGTAATCGCCTTCTTGGTCTTTTATCAGTGACAACCTATGCACTTGTTACAAATCGAATTTTGTTAATTAACTGGAGACATGGTGATAATCATTTAGCTTATTTTCACGATCTTTTTCTCCCGTTATCACCGTTGAATGAGAATTCATTTTATTCTCAATATTCAATATCGAGATTGAGAAATAATCTTCGGAATCGATGGATCAATGAAATTCATTCACAAATGAATATTGAAAACGGAATGCCAAAAGATTGATCGTTCTATTTTGATATGCAAATCTTATGTAACGATTATCAATACAAATTATCTTTTCCTAAACAAATGACTTTGAATATTCTTAATTGGTTTAATCCTCATTTCAAATGGATTCGAACGGATCAATATTTTCTACCTTTACTGACAAGAAATCAAAGATATAGACAAACATTTAAGAAATTATTTCCTAATGGACAAATATTTAATCAATTAGCTCAACGAATTCTAAAACCAGTAGAAAAAGTCAATTTACTTGTCGAAGATTTTCAAAATAAATATAATTTAACAGATGAAATGATTACAATTGGAATTCATATGAGAAGTTGGTCGTCAACGACAACGGATTACATCGAACCATTTGAAAAATGTATTCAACATGTCATACAAAACATCACTCGAATAAACAAAAAAGAAACCAAAATTTATTTGTATATTATTTCAAATAATTTAAAACGTCGTCAACGTTTAGAAAAACAAATGTCAGATAGTAATAAATCTATTGAAATACTTCGTTTATCTGCAAAACGAATCATGAAAATGCAATATACTCTTGCAGAATTATTGATCTTATCCAAAATGAAACATCTAATCATCACATCAAAATCAACATTCGGTATGATTGCTCAAGGTTTAGCGAATAAAGGCGCATGGATTGTTCGGCAAGGAGCAGCACATGAAACAAATTCATTTCATTCAAATCTTTGTCAATGGGAATCAACAAGTGAACCTGAATATCAAACAATGCGATACCTTCAAATTAATAATACTTGTCCTCAACAAAATGTATATTTGCCTTCTATTGGAGAACGAACAGTTATTTAGCATATTTCAGACCATATGTTGCCAATCTATTTTCAGAAAATACGTTTTTTTTCTTTTCTATTCTTTTTCAATTTCAATTGATTTATATGATTATTCGTAATCATGATCGTAAACGAAAAAAGAGGAAGAAACATTTCGTTGTGCTAATCTCTTCTCACACCTACGACTTATGTTTGCTGTGGTATTACGAAATAATGAGGCTTAAGGAACGAAAGAAAAAAATGCAATAAAACTAGGGGGCACCCGGGATTGAACCAGGGACCTCTCGATCTGCAGTCGAATGCTCTACCACTGAGCTATACCCCCCTTATCATGATCAATCTGGATGCAAAAGACATCATCAAATTCAATTCAATTTATTGAAACGATGAATCATACAGCCGACCAATCGTTGACCATTTAGAATTGATTGTCTTTCTATTTTATAGTTTTAATAGATAATCGATTTCAAATCATCTTTCAGAAAAGTCAACGTTTAAATTAAGAAATTGAAATCTTTGTCTTCATTTATTTAACTTGAAGAGTTTATCAATCTATGTGAACCTTTATTTAATGTTTTAAACTTCAGAAAAAAAAAGAAAATTTTAACGAAATTGTCCGTTGCTTTAACACGTATAAGTGCGATTATATTCAGAAGGAGAATTGCATTGAAAAAATGAATCATAATAATTTATTTTGTTTAATAAATCAATTGATTTGTATAGTATCAAGCCCGTTTACGATCCAAGGCGATCAATACGATCATTTTACACAGTTTATACAGCTGTATTTTATCGTAAATGACACGTTTGGCATGGTGGTGTATAGAAAATGAATTTTTATCTACATATTTCTCTTTCGTATCGTTTGCTGAATTTTCGCATAATAATGAAAAAGAAGTTCGATGTCAGAAATAGCAGAAAAAATATTAAAATTTTGTCTAGTGCATCTTTCCAAGAGACTACAAACATCATTATCCATTGCCACTGAGATGCGCTTCAAAAAACTTTGTTACAGCCAATCTTTTTTCTTAGGATCGCACACATATTTCTATTTATTTCATTCAATAGAACAAGAAAATGAAGTCTTAAATAGATTAAAGGTTTTAATTGAGTGAAAAAAAAGGAAAAAAATGACATTTAAATAAAATTTCCATTGCTCGTTTCATCAGTCATCATCGTCGTTGTTGTTGTTGGCTGATTTATATATCTGTTGTTGACTGATGTTGATAATGATGATGACTTCGTTTCTATGACAAATTTCTTAGCAACTCCATGTGCTAATAGCATTCCTCCATAGAGTAATGAGAATTTCAATAGAACACATCCGATTCCTTTGTATAAACCTGAACTTCCTTCGGTTTCTTCGATTGTTTTAAAACATGACCAAAAATCCGTGAAATAACTCGACGAATTTATTGGCAAAACTCCAACACCCGTATCAGTATTGTCGATAATCGCTCGTACACCTTGAACATGAAGTCGATGCACAATCGTTTCGACGGGATAAAATAATAATTGACCAAAAAAACCAGCGGCTATTCGAGCAATTAAAGCTGCGTAAGTTGTTTCGAAAAGAAGAGCATTTTCTTCGGTTTCATAATCATCGTCAACTGACAACTAAACAACAACAACATTCAAATTGAGCTCGAAATTATCTTTTGCCTCCTGTCAAACCTGCGCAATACGTCGTTGTTTTCGTTTTCGATATCGATCTGCTTCTTGAATCGCATTTAATGTCGGCAAAATGATCTTATATAAAATCTTCTCACACGCATATCGTCCCGTCATAAGACAAACAGCTGGAATTACAATTTTCCATATTGGTAACATTCGACTTCGTCCACCGGCAATCGCCGATGAATAAGGAACAAAACGGATCAATGTATCTCGAATACCATCGAGCAGATTCCCGTCCGATGCACTCACACTTTGAACTGACTCAATTAACATTATGTAATAAATTGGCGAGACAATTAAGTAAGACACTCTGAAATAACACGAAGAACATTCGCTTTGCTTTGAGATTCTAATCGAAATAATTACGTTCGAACAGAGATGTTGCGAACAACTCGACGTATTTTCTGCGTTGTGTTATGTTTACTTCTGTTGAACAAAGAGAATCATCAAAAAAAATCAGTTTGTTTTTCATATTGAATTTACTTTTTCACTGGAATTAAATCTTGAAGGAAATTGTCTGTCGCCACAACTAAACCATTGTAGGCAAGAGATGTTAAAACGCCTTTCCACAACGCCGATGGACCCTGAAGACAAATGCAATTCTTATCGTTTTTCTCGCTCGTCGAGAAGTGACTTCTTACTTGAGAGGAGATTTTGAACAGAACGGGAAACACACTCACCGGAGACAGATGATATTTGACTGCTTCGTTATTCACCTTTGTTTCTCAACATTTCAAAGAAAATATTCGCAAAAAGAATCGAGTTTTACTTGAATTTGTCTTCTGAGAACGTCAAGTGGATAGAGAAGAACGTGTTCAGAGAAAAGACTAAACTGACAAAGTTAGTTTCGATTAAGATCGAATCGAAATCGATTACCTGGCCATTTTCAAGCCAGCTGCATAGTTACTCGCAGCTTGTTTTGAATCTAAATTCAAAGGTTTTCTCTTTCGAAATGAAAGCAAAAATGAACTGACTCGTGTTGACTGGTCGAGCAACGACATCAGGATATTGAATTGATGATCGATCCATTTGACAAACAAACAAACAAACAAACAGAAAAAAGACAATGAAAATCTAAAACATCGGGTTTATTAGAGAAAACAGTTCGATTGAAGTTATTTTTTCGGCGAAGATTTTTCGTCTTCGTCTTCATCGTGAAGTTTTTCTTCGAATTCTTTAAATTCTTTACTCGCCAATTTGTCGACATCATCTTCTGTCTAAATCAATCGAATTCAATTCAATTGCCAAGTTCAATTTGATCTCACTTACTTGTTCGACTCCTTTGACTTCGGGGATATAGAATTGTAACATATTTTGAACACCATTTTTCAATGTTATTATCGAACTTGGACAGGAGGTGCACGCGCCTTGAAGTTTCAATTTGACAATTCCATTTTCAAACGCCTTTTTTTGAAATTAAAAAAGAAAATGAAATGAAAAGGAAGAAGATGCAAATTTGAATGTACCACAAAAGTAATATCTCCTCCGTCTTCTTGAACTGTTGGTCGAATTCTCGTGTCGAGCAGTTCTTTGATTAATGCTGTTGTATCATCATCATCTTCCGATGCGCCTATTTCCGATTGTTCATCGAATAAAAACACAGAAGAGAGAATACACTCACTTACTACTCGTAGGTGCTTGTGCGTCTTCATCGACAACTGGTAGATTTGTCGAGAAAAAATCCATAATTGCAGCGTAGATTTCAGGTTTTAAGGTTTGCCAGCGAATGTCATCGTGTTCTTTTGTGACGGTGATGAAATCAGAACCCAAAAACACAGATTTCACACCTTCAATACGAAATATTTGTCTGAAAACAATCGTTGAAATCTTGAGATTATTGTTGTTTTTTAGAGTTTATATACTTGGCAAGTGGAGATGAATAAGCTGATTGAATATTGGGAAAATCTCGAGTTGCAACACCACTATCGAGAACAGAACGACCGGGTAAAAATTTCAAACTATTCGGATTTGGCGTTTCTTGAGATTGAATAAACATTGAACGACCTAACACAAATCCAAACAAGCATTTTCTACACAATATCCTCAATCAACAACACGTACGAATCGTATTCCATATGAATCTTGATCGTAACAACATCTACAAAATACGTAAAAGCTTAATAATGCAATGTTCATCTCTATTCGAGCAAAAGTAAATGTCGAAGAAGTTCCAATCTATACTTCGAACTTTCTTATTGGTTTAAAATCGTCCTCTACAAAAACGTTTTCTTCTTATCATATGCCAAAGTGTTTCAATAAAAATCAGAACATCCGACTGTTAATATAGATTTCTCTTCTTCTCTTCTTGAGCTAATGTAAATATTAGCAAACATAAAGCAATGTGAAGTAGAGAGAGAGAGAGATATCGAATACTTTATTAAACAGTTTTTGAATCGCTATGCGAGTGACATCTATCAGAATCGTTGGTTATCAATAACTCTTACGTTACGCTACGTTTACGATTTGAAAGCGAAGTAGACTAAAGTTTCAGTCTTTTTTATTGACAAAAGAAACATGTTGAAATTCAGTTAAAGTACAGCAACAAAAAGTAGTGATAATCAGTATTAATGACATGCGAGTTCTTTTTTAGCTTCAATTGCAAAAAGGTATTGTAAACCTCGTTGAACTCGACTTTTATCACTTTGCCAATAATCGTTATTAAAATGCAAACCTATTGTAGGTTTTCGTACAAGAGAAATAGCACCAACAAGAATTTCTAATTCGTTTTGTTCATTTCTCTGAGAAACGATTTGAAGTAATGTTGCTGATATACAACCCGTTGTAGGAGCATAATCAAAAACAACGTCTTCCTGTTGAAACGATTGACTCTTCGTAAGACGTAATCCTGCCATTTTTGTTTGATGTTCGTGAGGTAAATCACAAAAAGTCATTTTAATATAAGACTCAAAATCCGTTTGATTTAAATTAGCTGGAAACGTCGAGTAAACAATCGTATTCTTGAATTCATCTCTGCCTTGTTTACCATTGAGTGGTATCATTAACCAGTCATGATCAGATTTTTGTTGTAAAAATCTATCAACATGCGTAATAATGTTGTTTTTCTGTGTCATCGTCATTTCTAAAATTCAATGAAAAAGAAAATCAATTCAAATATAAGATGTAAATATCTTACTTTTTATAAGAAAATCAATAAACTTGAAATGGTTATATGTATGTTTTACGTTTGAATTTATACATTCAAGTTAGTATATGGTTATTTCCGATATATGAACGGGGAAAGTCCCACAAAGTATGACGTAATTGGACTTATTTACACTTGGATAAAGCTTTCAAATCATCGACTGTTCATGACGTCATATATATGTAGTTCTTGTCTTCCCTCGATCTCTGTTGGATAATTCCAACTTTCTTTGAGATTATTCCTTTTCTCTTACGTATATATGTCTAAGCTAAAAGAAAGCGGAACAAACATTCAAACTATACTACTACGAAAGGTAAAAATTAGATAGACAAATGCCGAAATCTTCCGATCCTGGACGGCCTTCATCAAAACAACAAAATAAATCAAATCCACAAGAGAATAAGTCCGATCAAAACATCGAATCCATGAATGGTGGTTTAAAAAATATGGATGTATCATCGCCTGCAGAAGTAATTGACTCTCTTAATAACAACAGCACACAATCGAAAAAGAGTTTATCGACATATATCAAGGAATTTATCAAACAACAGGACATGTTTCATTGGTTTAGACATAAATTCGATCATTCAACAGGTGCAGATCATTTCAAAAATTCAGTTGTTCATTCAACATTTCCAATACATTTAAATAAAAATGACTTCGAATATTATGTTGACATGACATTCAATGATTTCCCGTTGGAACTTAAGACAAAAATGAAAGATTTATATGATCAAACCGACGAAAATCCTATTTCCGAAGATATAATCATCGATGATGGTTCAAATGATGCTATTTCAGCAACACTTATACAAATTTTATCTCAAAAAAATTGTCGAAATGAATTGGAAATGCTTGTTGGTGCTGTCTCGGTGACTCGATATCCACCTCAAGATCGTTCTTTCAATCGAAACTATTGGAAACGACATCAAGAACAAATTAAAGAAGCTTTACAATATGTATATGGAAAAGAAGCTCTCAAAACATTATCTCTTGGAAATTGAAACTCTTTCATATTCGTTCTAATTTGTTTTTTTTCCTATAAAAAATACAACAAAACATCAAAGCATCTTGTGTTTTCATTGAAAATTTTGATATTTGAGTTCATTTCCTACGTTTGTTCTATTGATTTATTTTCTGTCACGAATGATTGAACAAGGACAAAGTTGGCTCTCATTCGTTGATGTCATATCGAGGTTACTCGCTGTTTTAACTGTATAAATACCTGGAGCGTTCACAGGTAGAGGTATTTCTCAAACAAACTTGAATTCATCAATAATGTATCCGTACCAACAAAATCTCAGCTCTCGTCGATATCGAATCATATAGAGAAAAGTTCGCTTCTCAAACATGACTTTCTCGTTGAAGATCAAAGTGGTGAAGAGATTTTTAAATTGAAATAAAAAGTAGTTACATTCAAACCAAAATTTATTCTCGAAGATATCAACGGACAGTAAGATAGTATAAATGATTTCAAATCAAAAAAATTCATTATCGTTTCATTTAATTAGAGAATTGTTCACAACTGAAGATGAATTATTACATTTGCATCATGCAATCAATATTTATGTGGCAAATAGCGATCAAATCGAAACTTTAAAAGATTCAAAACTTCTCTGAGTTTGAAACAAACATTTGATGCTGACTCGATCTATGGTCAATATTCAATCGATGGTAAACATTTACATGCCAAATCATTTTCTATTACAAAACATGGACAAAATGTTGCTTCAATTACGAACAAATCAAGTGGATTGTATGCGATTCATATTTACGGACATGAAAATGATCCTTTTGTTTTAACTGTTATCTTAACTTTCCTTCGATATATTAGTGATTCAAAGGAAAAACTGAAACAATCTGCTAAAATTGGTTTAAAACAAGGTTTCAAATGGCAGTTCATTCATTTACTTTATTTTAATTGAAATGTTGTTAAAGTCTTAATAACTAACAAGTAGCACTAATAATATATCTCGCTGTTTCAGCTGAATCCCAATTGACATATAGTTTCGTAAACCCACAATCTAAATATAGTCTTCCATCAGTTGCTGTTGCAATCATGCTAAACTGTCCACGACTTTCCGATGTTGAATAAGCCGGATGACAAATAGTAACACCTTCGAATAGATTTGAAATTCCTGTAAATATGTCATATTGACCAAAATATTCTGTTTCTAAATGACCATTTGTTCAGTTTTTCGAAAATAAACAAATTCTCACCCTCACCCTCAATTTATCTAAGAAGATCAAATTAACAATTCATTGCAAATGATTTTGTTGACTTCTTCATTAAAATAGAAAAAAATATCTTATTAGTTAACATTCGACAGTGAGGGGGAAACAAAGAAATGGACTTCCTTCATAAGATTTTGAAAGAATTGTTCGCTTAACTGATTAAAATTAAGTTTTTATTTGAGCATGTTCTTATTGTGCTGATGCTTTTCTCAATGAGAGAAAAACGTGGAATTATTTATCAAATAATGATGCATTTCTTAATTCGAAATTCGGATTGTTCATATTTATATGATAGAGAATTTTATATCGATTTAAAGACAAAGCATAGAATAGTTTAACAAAACTATTTAAAAAAAAGCAAATAGAGATTACAAAATAGGAATTTATGTGTTTATTTTTAAAAG
>ERZ778027.3296-NODE-3296-length-16666-cov-27.325206_pt1 | contig 16666 bp, 16 predicted proteins | sample MGYA00375757_ERZ778027 | MGnify/ENA primary metagenome ERZ778027 (study PRJEB29350, sample SAMN05389817) | bioreactor metagenome | isolation source: Ammonium sulfate bioreactor | place: South Africa: University of Cape Town | collected 2014-02-18 ... | reverse complement strand
AAGTAAATTTTAATACAGCTTTGTAAAAATGCCTCTACAAGACTCTCAAACCATACTCAAATATATAGCATGATACTCATAAAAATATTTTAAGAGAGATTATAACAAAAATATTGATTTCCGTCAAACAGATCTTTTTGTGTAAGCTATATTTTGTAGGAAGAATTAAAAAAGTCGATGCATTTCTCTATTTGTTATCACTAGAAGAAGATAACCACACAATAAATAACTTTAGATTTTGTCGAATGAAGGTTTATTCAGAGGATATAGGTAGCATATCTAGTGAGAAAATAACAAAGCTAAAATATAAATTAGAATGTTATTATTATTATTCTTGAACACATATTTCGAAGAATCTTCGTTGAACCGCTTGAATTGCACCTTCTCTGCGATAAAATGGTATTACGAAAAGCGATTTTACAATATCATTTAAAGATGCTAAGCTTCGTTCGTAAACAACTAATCATGCACTTTTAGTTAATGAGTAATAGTTATTAATTTTTTCCTCCGACCAATTTACATCTTAAAGAAAACGTGTCAGTGATAGTTTTAGTACCACCAAATCACCATAATTACGTATATCAAAACACAAATTTATCTAACACTATGACCTTTCGATATTCATTTCATTACGTAAGAGAGACGAGAAATTATTTAGTAAAAAAATCTATTACCGACAACTAATCGACAAGAGAATTCGATTACATGAAAATTCGAAAAAAAATTATAATAGTTGATATAGTATTCGTATCCATTTATGTTGATCGATTTTCCTTCAATCACTATTCGAAGACTCTCGTCCATCAGGCACACTCTCAAACTTCACAATATAAATTGATTCGGTGATAATTACCTTTCAATACTATCGTAATGATTCTACACTTTAAAACCTAATAACTAAACATTCAGGTTCCATACATTGACAATATACTAAGGTCTTTGAGTTATTCATAAGTACTATCAGTCAAGCATATTATCAAAGTAATGTCATTATTCCCTATTTTAACGAATCCCTTAATTTGAATGCATTCGTCTCAATCACTAATATCATAATACACAAAATGTCTATGAAATACACAAAAAATGTCTGCCTGCTCTCTATTATGAAAATCTAATGTATGGACTTTATCTAACTTGTACTATAGTTTTCAATACTTTCCATAGCTAAATATTGACATTTATCATCGATATTGATTCATAATTACGTAAATTGTAATCAGCTATCATTAGTTCTTTGATAATCATAGCATATCATGAATTTTTAATGAGAATCATTGTTATTGTATGTTTCGAATATGGGTCGAAATGCAATATTTAGACTTTTTTACCCCTATTTTGACATCAGGAGAAAATGTCATCCATCTAGTTTTGTAGAGCGTCAAAAACTCTATCGATTGCTATATGGTGCTTTTCTAATTTTAAAAGTTTAATAAAAAAATTATACAAGAAATTAGTCGATTAAGATGCGAATTTTTGCGAAAAAATGGTCAAAAATGACCTTTTTAACCACTATTGTCGCTTAATTATCTCAGCTCTAGAACGTTTTGAGAAAAAGCCAATTATATGAATCGATGCAGAATTAAATAGGCTACAAACTGATAAGAAAGTTTTTTTGGCAATCGACTTTTCACATATAGATATAGTCAAAACACTGAAAATCTTGATATTGGAAAAACTGAAGTTGTTCAAAGTATTTCGATTTTTTCGACACTTTTTTTACGTCAGATGAGAAGGTCATATATACAGTTTTGTAGAGCGTCGAAAGATCTATCGATTGGTATATAGCTTAATTTTTTCCAGAAAAAATTTCGAAAAAAAAAATCAAAATACAATCGTAGAGCAAATATCTTTTTTTCGCTCGATTTTTTCGAAAAATTGAAGGGTCAAAAAAGTCAGTCCGTAGTAAATTCTCTATGGTGAAATTTCAGACGATAAAACTTTGGATTCTTTTATGATATACTAAAGCCTAAATACCTATGGGGTCAAATCAAAAATCGGTGAACCATCATGTTTTTCGATGTGTCAAAATCTTTGATTTTCTCACGGAACGTTTCTTAACAACATTGAAGAAAAGGGTGGTGAACATATTGGTATGGCCTTGAAGCACAACAAAGTAACACCACATAAATTCTTCATTTGGATCAAACACCATTATTTCTTCTTTTTTATAGGCACTTGAACAGCTTAATCTTATGTTTAACAAGATTGGAGATGAAGGTGCGCGATATCTTGGTGAAGCTTTGCAATACAACAAAGTAACATTACGTCGATTCTTCTACTTCTATTAAATATCATTACGATTCCTGCTTTTCATAGGTGCTTACAGAACTCAACCTTCAAGATGCCAACATTGGAGATAATGGTGCTCAACATCTTTTTATAGGCCTTAAACAAAACAGAGTTAATTTCAAATAAACGAAACATAGTGATATTGATTCATTTCATAGACACTTAAACAACTTAATCTTCACAATAATATGATTGGAGATATAGGTGTCCGATATCTCGGTGAAGCATTACAACAAAACGAAGTCAGTTGATATCTACCACAAACATCGCTATTCTTTAGTTTCATAGGTACTAACACAACTTGATCTTAGCCTTAACAAGATTGGAGAAAATGGTGGTGTTCAGATTGGTATAGGCCTGAAGCAAAACAAAGTAATTTTGCATAAACGAAATATCGGTATTCATTCATTTCGTAGGCGCTTAAACAACTTGATCTTGGCTATAACACGATTGGAAGTGAAGGTGCGCGATATATCGGTGAAGGATTGCAACATAACAAAGTAGCATGACGTGAACGTTTTAAACTTCTATCAAATATAATTATTCTGTGTTGTCATAGGCACTAATAAAACTCGTTCTTCAGAAGAACATGATTGGAGATCAAGGTGCACATTATTGTGCTGAAGCATTAAAATTCAATAACGTAAATTTCTATATTAAGTGTCGTATTCTTATCAAAAATAATTATTTCTTTCTATAGATCCTTGAAGAGCTTGATGTTGAGACGAATAATATTACAGGTACAGGTGCTCGAGAGTTCGCTGAAGCATTGATACAGAATACGGTAATTTAACAGCTAGTTGTTCGGTTTCATTGAATATCTCTACTTTCTCTTTGTATAGACGCTTACAATACTCAATATTTCGTATGGCGCGATTGAAAGTTCAGTTAAGTCTTATTTGTATGCGATCGCACAAAGCAGAACTAATCTACTTATTATAACGTAGAAGTCCGGCTTGTACTGATAGTTTTTGGTTTTTGTTGTGTAACTTTTTGAATTTGCACGTTATTGAAACAATTTATTAAACTCGAACTGGAACTGAAAGTTTATCTGTTCATTGTTGAATAGCAACTGATTGGGATTCGGATTCATCTTTAATTGAATTCGAACGTGAAAATGAAAGACGTTCTTTATCAAAACGAAGTGTAAAACGACCGAGTTGACCATCGAAACGATTTTTTGCAATCTAAAAGACAAAATGTTTTCTTCATCATGTAATTGAAATCAATTATACTTGAAGATATTTAATGGTCGTATTCGAAAGTTTTTTCTGCTGAATAATGAGAACATTATCAGACTCTTGTGAAGCTTTCGCTGATCCGAAGATCGACGAAATCGAAAGACCTTCATCTTCTTCCTTTCTCGGATGAATAACAACAGTCACATGACATCGATTATTGGTTGCAAATTTTCTAAAACGATGTATGAGCGTATCTTGTTTGAAAAATCGATCACCATTCGAATAATCCATGCCCATCATAAATTGAAGATTGTCAATGATTACATGTTGAATATTATGTATTGCAACAGCATTACCCATTGTCTAGATTGAACATAAATCATTTATTCAACAGAAAAGGGAACACGTAGGTGCTTACACTGATGACTTTATCGATACTTTCTTGTCCGTGAAATGTCATGAAAAACATCGGCAAACGAGAGAATTGATCAGCAAATCGGTCAAATATATCCATATGATTCGTTAGATTTAATCTTTAAATTCATATTCAATTAAAAATCAATACGAAAAAACAAACAATGAAATACCCGGAATATTGTGTTAGCATAACTTTAGCTAAACGATGTGTTTGAATTTCAAAACTACCGAATAATGTCGAAACCTTAGAAAACAACGAATGAGTAATTTGATTTTTCTCTCGAAAGGAAATTATTTGTTACTCCTTGAGCACATAAATCCAATGAATATTCACTTAAAAATGTTGTTTTTCCACTTCCTGTTGCACCGGTTAGAACTGTTAATTCTCCAGCTCGATGTCCTTTCAAAATCTGTGTTAACATCGGATATCTTTGCCACTGAAAAAAACAAAACAATAAATTCAGTTCATTCATCTGTTCAAACAAACTTGAACGCCAGCATAACGAGTTCGTTGCAATAATTCATCTTTAATAATCTCTCGAAATGAATCGAACTGTTCAATACATTTATTAATCACTGCAAAACTTTCATTGACAATTGTTTTAACATTTTGTCCCGATTGAAACGCTTGAAAAGCTGTTTGCGGATAGGTTATAAGAAAACATCGATGTGGATTGAGAATATTCGCCAATCGAAATGCGTAGACTTTATCTGTCGAATACCAAATATGAATCTTACGTAGATGTTCAAATAAGATTAACATCTGAATGCAAAAAAAAGGTCAATTTTTAAACAACCGGATCTCATTTAGTTTACTCGAATCGAGAATTTCATTTGAGGAATAGCAATCGCAACTTTTCCAGTCGCTTCATAGACGCAAAGTGCGTCCCAAATCGAATCAACAAGAATAATTTCAGCATTTCGTGCCGAGAGAATATTCAAACCAAATGGTACCGAAGACAGTTTCGACTCGAGTGAAACAACGTTCACCAACGATCGATTGATATCATACAATGGTGCAATCAGTTGATCTTGATGGATACGAATGCCGTATCGTTGGAGTGTTGAAATCGATATTGAATTCTCCTGAAAATCGAATCTCGAGAGGATGGCTTCGACTTGTTCGTGATTGGACTCTTGAATAACTTCCGATTGATCCCAAAGGTTCTGTTCGTTCTCAGATAATTGGTTCGATGGTGATCCGATCTTCGGACAATTGACTCTAAAACAAATGTTTTCATCTCGAGCTGATTCAAATTTTTCGTCTACCTCGATTTGAAATGTTGCCATTGAGTTTGAAATTGATTCCAATTGCCCGTTGTCGAACATTTCGAACACGCGAAATCACCTGAACAACAAAAACATTTATTTGTTCTCTCTCGCTCTTTTTTTCCTCCAAACCTGTCTGCTTTTCGATATGAATCAAACCAGAAAGTCGATTCGAACTTCGACAGCACAGAGCTTTGATACTTGTCCACGATTCATCGAATGGAATCGTGTTCTCTCGAAGATATTCTTTGATTTCAATTGCTTGACCGACTAACGGCGGATTAGGATCGATGAGAGTTCGTTTGAAAAGCAACGAACTAGTTGTCAAACGAATGAGCGTTGATGATAACATATTTTCGATTTATGATCGACGAATTTCGTCGGTGGTCAGTTCGACGATAGATGTCGCGCGAAAATAATAAAAAAATTTTATTCTCAATAAAAATCATCTCGAAAATTGAATTGTAAAAACAAAAACAGAAGTTTTTTATTTGGGAAATTTTCTTGGCCAATAAAAATCCACCTATTGTGATGAAAGACTAGCCAACTAACTCTTTTTTTTATATTCTCAAACAGTCAAAAAATGCCACTTTCATCCGCTCTCCAAGAACTTCTAATCAAACGAGGCATACTCAATGCGTCGAATATCAATGCTGCACTAGGTTAGTCGAGAGATTGAATGTTTTTTTTCCCTAACAGTTTCTCCTTCGTAGAAGCAAGTGATGATGATGAAGAGGAAGTCTTTGCTGAGAATTATGACGAACGTGATGATCAACAGAAAGTACAAAGTCAATATTCGAACGTCGATGTTCATATCGAATATGACGAGTGTATCAAATGTCCGAACAAATGGAATCCCTATCATACATGTGTTGAATACTGTAAAAAACGGTAGAACAACGATGTTTTTTCTTTTTCGAACGAGAAATTGCGAAATATTTTTATTCAGATACGGCATTAAAAACTATACGCCCGATCCGGCCGTGGAAAAACGTCGTCGACGTATGCTGAAGAAATATCCATTGCCAAGTAATTGGCGGGAAGTGCCCGATGCAACTGTCGATCGATGTTATTACTGGAATTTGGATACGGATGAAGTGTCGTGGCTACCTCCGGCTCATCCTCGATCGTATATCTCTCAACCAGCGATCAAAATCCGACGTAAATCGAGTTGATTTTTCGGCAAATAATTTTGTTGTTTTTTAAGATAAAGAAATGGAGAGAAAAGCTGAAGAAGCCAGACGGCAAGCAGCCGGTGTGCCGGCGAAAAAGAAGAAAAAGAAAAACAATGATGATGTACGAGATAATGATTTTGATTCATAAAACTAAATGAATTATTTAGGATGGCTCGGAAACTGATGAAGAAGATCTAAATCCCGTTCAAAAACTAAAAAGAAAAATCGGTAAATCAAAAAAGATTTTCAATTTTGATCATTTCTCTTTTATTCTAGCCGGTAAAATGCTGAGCTACGATGCAGATCCGGTTCGTAGATCAACTTTTCAGTTGTCATTGACTCAAATTTTTCATTTTCTAGATGGATCCATCGTCGTACTCCGACGTGCCACGGTAAAAAAGAAACACCGTCAAATTTAATTTCTCTCATTTCGATTTGATTTTCAGTGGAAATTGGGCCTCGGGTCTCGAAGTAAAAGGCAAAGCGAAAACGGGCGCCGATGAAACAGCCAACGGCGAATTGTATCAAATGCGACCGTATCCATCACCCGGCGACATTCTGCGAATGAATGCCGAACAAACAAAGAAAAAACCTAAACACTAGTTTTCTCTTATCAAATAAATCTCTCTTCTGTTGTTTCGAAAGACTTGAATGTATAACGAATATTTCTCTGTTTCAGATCGATATATTTTTAACAAATCATCTTCATTTGAAAAGTAAGTCTCATTCTTTTTTTTTGTTTTTTCAAAACTAAGGACACACACACACAAAACTAATACTAAATTGAACGAATGTTCAGATTCGAACCCATACAATGCCATCTTCAATATGTACAATGAAGCCGGTGGCTTCATCTCGATATTGTTGCGCTCGCGTACCGACTGTTGTTGTTGTTGTTTTGTTAATGACTGGTTGAACAGCCTTTTCAGTTGTTGTGGTTGTTGGGGACAAAAGATTAACTAATAAATATCGATATGTATTGATTTCTGACCATAGATTAACTGTATTTTCACGTAAATGTACAATGATGTAATCTAATTCAGGTATTTCGATTTGTAATTGATTATATTCGCGATTGGATACTTCGTAATGTTGATGATTTTGTTCGACGATATGACGTAGATCTTGTTCGAGTTGTTCTAGAGAGAAAAGATTTGCCCTTGTTTTGATTTAATTTTGTTTGGAGTTACCTAGTTGATCTTTGAGAAGGAGATTTTGTTCGATTAATGATCGTTGTTCTTGTCTAGTCGAATGTAAAGCTTGATGGATTTCTTTTGATTTTGATTTTGCAGTTTTTTCTTCTTGTTGAGTGAATTCGTTTTTGGCTTTGTCTAATTTGATTTTATAGAATTTTTCTAATTCAACAAGACTTAGAGCGTTGAATTCTTGATAATCTTTGCTAAAGAAAAAAAAACAAAAGAAATGAAAAAATTGAAAGAAGAAGAAAAATCAAACCGAATTTTCTCGATAATATTTTGAAATTCATTTCTTGTAAATTCTCGATGAAAATCAATATGAAACTTTTCTAAATATTCGAATTCTTGTTGCCGTCGTTGATGATATTCTTGTTCAAAGATAAACTGTTCTTTGAGTGTACGTAGATTATTTTCATTTTCCATTCGTTCGTACGAAATTCGATCGTATTCTTTCGAAAACTCCGCTAATTTATTCATCGATTGAGCGTATTGATTTTTCTGAATCTTAAAAAGGACGAGCGTTTTATTTTTTTTTGTGTGTTTGATTGAAAAAAAACTAACCTGCAAATCTTCTTCACGTTGTTGATACTGTTGCTTCAATTGTTCGAATTCATTGAGATTAGTTTGTAATTGTTGTTTCATCGATTGTATTTGTTCGGATTGTTTTTGTTCGTAGACCGAATAGGATTTCAAATGATTCCGAAAGAATTGTATATCGTAATTAGCACGTTGTAAACGTATTTGAACCGATGCTTGCGTTCGAACTTCAGTGTCGAGTTGTTGACGTAGTTGATTTAATTTGACAATTGTTGTTTGTTGTAATTGATTGTCTGTATGTTGAAAATATTGATGATAAACATCGTCGATTTGTCGACGAAGTTCACTGTTTTTACTAACTAAATGTTTGATTTTCTTCAAGTAATTTCCAAAACGTGTATTTAATAGATCTAATTCACGTTTTTCACCTTCATGTTCAAGTGTGATTTGATAGGTTCGAGACATATCAATGTGACATATTCAATATCTATGTAAATGAGAAAAATAAACGATTATTATTTTGTTTTCAAACTCGTTTCATGACGAACACGAAAAAAAGACGAATTGAATTTTGTCAATCGTCTTTCGTGGATCGAATTTCATGATATGTAAGCCCTCTTCTCACGGATAGAATATAACCTATTCAATTTCCTTGAATGTATAGTATACCTCCTGCTGATCATCGACAGCATATGAAGAGAAAAGAAAGAGAAATTGCTAGTTACAGAGATATGACCCGAAGGTTGATATGAAAATGATTATGTTTGACAACGTTTGTCTGTTGTTATTGATGAAGAGAAGACGAAGAATAAGAAAAAAAAGTGAATTCAAACTTGTATTATTTGTTCTTTCGTTCGAAGAAAAAAAAACGAAATTGATCGTTATGATGCAACAATTGGACTTTTTGTTGACTCGAAACAGTTCGTTTGTGGGATTAAAATGTTGTTATTATTTCTTGCATAATCATTGAGATCGTATTTCGTTTTGGCAATTGGATACATTTGAAAAAGAAGAAACAAAGATACTTGAATGAACTAATGAAGAATAATATTGTGTTCGAAAGAATGAGAAAGAAAAATAAATGTCATTGTATGTATGCCTATGTTTTTTTGCTTTTCGTTTGAAAGAATGGATCAAGCTGATCTCTATGATCAATTTGGCAATTATATGGGACCTGAACTTGAATCAGATGAAGAGGAAGATGATGATCAACAGATTGGCTATCGACAAGAACTGGGAAATGTCGATCAAACAAGCGATATGGTTCGAATTTCATCTCTTCAGAAAAGATGATTTTATTTTTTCTTTTCTTAGGAAGATGATGGCGATCAAAATGAAGGCGAAGATGAAGCTATTGATGTTTCACAGCTATCAACAGCTGTTGTTCTACATGAAGATAAAAAATACTATCCAAGTGCATTGGAAATCTACGGACCTGACGTTGAAACTGTTGTACAAGAAGAAGATACACAAGCTCTTAGTCAGCCAATAATTGCTCCAGTGAAGAAAACGAAATTCTCATTTGTTGAACAAGAAATACCCGAGACAGTCTACGATCTCGAATATCTAACTGATGTTATGGATAATCTCGATCTCGTTCGAAATATTGCCATTAGCGGTCATTTACATCATGGCAAGACAACATTCTGCGATGCTCTCATCGAACAAACACATCCCTATCTTGCGTCGACCGAAAACAAAGAACTTCGTTATACTGACACACTTTTCACTGAACAAGAACGTGGTGTTTCAATTAAATCAACACCATTCACTATTCTTCTTCCGGATTTAAAAGAAAAAAATTATCTTTTCAATATTCTCGACACACCAGGTCACGTGAATTTCTCCGATGAAGTCACAGCTGCCTTTCGTCTCTGTGATGGTGTCGTGATTTTTGTCGATGCACACGAAGGTGTCATGTTAAACACCGATCGACTGATCAAACATGCCATTCAAGAACGTCTAGCCATTACTCTTTGTATCAATAAAATCGATCGATTAATCTTAGAATTGAAACTGCCACCACAAGATGCTTATTTCAAATTAAAACATATCATCGACGAAGTCAATGGACTCATTAAAACTTATTCAGAAGATGAAAATCAAGCTCAATATGTTTCACCATTGTTAAACAATGTGTGTTTCGCGAGTTCATACTATCGATTTTGTTTTACATTGAAATCATTCGCGAAGATCTATGCGAGTACACATGGTGGCTCGTTTGATTTTCAATTATTAGCGAAACGACTTTGGGGAGATGTTTATTACAATGGTAAAACACGAACTTTTGGTAAAAAAGGTGCATCGAGCAATAGTAGTCGATCGTTTATTCAATTTATTCTCGAGCCACTTTACAAGATCTTTGCTCATGTTGTTGGCGATGTTGATGAGACGTTGCCGGGCGTTTTAGATGAACTTGGCATTCGTCTTTCGAAAACTGAATTAAAACTCAATATTCGACCGTTACTTCGACTTGTATGTGCTCGTTTCTTCGGTGAATTTCAAGGTTTTACCGACATGATCGTTGAACATATTCCATCGCCATTGGCGAATGCAAAAAATAAAATCGAACATTTATATACGGGCAGTTTACAAGAGGATATTGTAGCCGAAATGAATCGATGTAATTCCGATGCACCAGTGATTATTCATACGACGAAGAATTATTCGACAGCTGATGCAACATCATTTCATGTTCTCGGTCGAATCTTTAGTGGAACGCTGAAATCTGGACAAGAAGTGAGAATTCTCGGCGAGAATTATACGCTGAAAGATCCGGAAGATTCTTTTTCGTGTGCTGTTGGACGATTGTGGGTGTTTAATGCACGTTATCGAATTGAATTAAATCGTGTGCCCGTTGGAAATTTAGTTTTAATCGAAGGAGTCGATCAATCGATTGTAAAAACATCGACAATCGTTGATAATTCAGGTTTAGTTCGAAATCGTCGAATGAATAGCATCAATATCGAAGATGTTCAAATCTTTCGACCATTGAAATTCAATACAACATCAGTAATTAAAATCGCTGTCGAACCGGTCAATCCATCGGAATTACCGAAAATGTTAGATGGCCTTCGAAAAGTCAACAAAAGTTACCCATTATTGAATACCAAAGTCGAAGAATCCGGTGAACATATTATCTTAGGTACGGGTGAACTTTATTTGGATTGTGTGATGCATGATCTTCGACGAATGTATTCGGAAATTGAAATTAAAGTTGCTGATCCTGTTGTGACATTCTGTGAGACAGTTGTTGAAACATCGTCGTTGAAATGTTTTGCTGAAACACCGAATAAGAAAAATAAATTAACGATGATTGCTGAACCGTTAGAAAAAGGTTTAGCCGAAGATATCGAACAAGAAGTCGTACAAATCGGTTGGAATAATAAGAAAATCAGTGATTTCTTTCAAAATCGTTACGAATGGGATATTCTTGCTAGTCGATCGATTTGGGCATTTGGACCTGAAATCAATGGGCCGAATATTCTTCTCGATGATACACTTTCTCATGAAGTCAATAAAACCTTACTAACATCCGAACAAGTCAAAGAATCGATCGTACAAGGTTTTCAATGGGCAACAAAAGAAGGTCCATTGTGCGACGAACCGATTCGTAATGTTAAATTCAAAATTCTCGATGCATCGATCGCACCCGAACCGATTCATCACGGTCGTGGTCAACTCATTCCAACAGCTCGACGAGTTGCCTACTCGTCATTTCTCCTTGCCACGCCTCGACTCATGGAGCCGTACAATTTCGTTGAAGTTGTCGCGCCAGCTGATTGTGTTTCAGCAGTTTATACGGTTCTCGGTCGTCGACGTGGTCATGTCACGCTCGACGCACCTGTTCCCGGTTCGCCACTTTATACGCTCAAAGCGTTCATTCCAGCTATTGATTCAATGGGCTTCGAAACTGATCTTCGAACACATACGCAAGGTCAAGCGTTTTGCCTATCTGTATTTCATCATTGGCAGATTGTGCCCGGTGATCCATTGGACAAGACGATCGCCATCAAACCGTTAGAAGCTCAACCGGTCAATCATCTTGCGCGAGAGTTTATGATCAAAACTCGTCGTCGAAAAGTAAAGACGAAGATATAGTCTTTTCATTTTTATTTTTGCCATTTTTTTTTCTTAGGGTCTCAGCGAAGATGTCAGCATCAACAAATTCTTCGACGATCCGATGTTACTCGAACTTGCACGACAAGATGTTCTACTCAATTATCCAATCTAGACAAAAAAACTAAACAAATCTTTTCTCTTTTCTTTTCTGCGTGTGTCTCTGTTGTTGTTATTAGTCGAAAAAATACAGAATAAAAAAATCGCTCAAGCGTAAACAGTGTGTGCATTCGAACGTTAGGATGAGTAATACTATGCCGACGAATTTTATCTGTCCGATTACGTATGATATTATGAAACATCCGGTTTTGTTAGTTGAAGATGTGAGACCGAGAGATTTTGAGCAGACGAACTATCTTTGAATTTCAATTCTAGGGACATTCATATGAAAGATCAGCTTTAGAAGAATGGCTGAAAGATCATAATACATCGCCAATAACGAATCAAATTTTAGAAAGTAAAATTTTCGTTATTAATTACAATCTTCAATCGGCTATTGAAGAATTTGTTCATTTACAAAATGAGGACAAATCGAGAGAATATTTTCAATCGTTTACATTACATCGAGGACGATTACGTAATCAACTTTGGAAGAACTATCCGAAATTACAGATTGTTATTTCTCTACTTGGATCATCGACTGTTGGGAAATCATGTTTAGCAGCAAATATTGAATATGGACAAATACAATCGAATTACAGACCACGAGTAACATTGGCAGTTGATGTGTATTTCTTTTATTTGGATCGGTTGTTTGAAGATGAATATGTTGTCGTTGTACAAGTCAATGATTGTCCGGGAACAGATCGATTTGAAGCTGTGTCAGATCGACATTTTCGAAATTGTCATGGAGCTGTACTTATGGTTGATACGACGAATATTGATTCGTTTCAAAGAATGGAAGATTATTGGTACAAACGTTTACGAGAGAAATCTTCGTTCGACAATGTTGAAACTGTACTAGCGTGTAATAAAATCGATCTGTTAGAAAATTATGATGCTAACCAACGAGAAGAATTCTTTACTCGAGCTAATGAATTTGTTTCACGTTATCAAATAGCAATGTTTAATATTTCAGCAATTCGTGGTGATAATATTCAAGTTATGTTTCATCGATTAATTTCGAGTATTCTCGAAAATCCTGTTCTAGTTAGTGATCTCAAACAAAATGCTATTCAACCAGAAAAACGATCATCAGCCATACATCTTGAAATGCATTCAAGAAGTAAAAAGAATTTGTCTTGTAATTGTTAGTTCGGGTTTTTTCCTTTTTCTTTTTGAAATAAAACATGACTTGTTTTTATCTGATAACAACATTTTTCACTTGTTTCACTTTTGAAAGAAGTATAAACATGGCAAATAGGAATTCGGTACCATCGGATTTTGTGTGCCCTATAACACAAGGGGAAAATTACATTTCGTCTCACTTCTTCATTTCGAACTTCCAGTAGAGGAAAAAACAAGGATGTTCGTAATCAGAGTGTGAGGGTGTTCGTTGAGGGTGAGACGAAACGTAGTTCACCCGATTTGTTTTGTGTTTGCTTTGCATCTTCTTTGGGTTCTATTTTTGGCTTAAACCAAACAAGAGTTATAGTTTCTTTATTTTCTCTTGAGATTGCTGATGTGAGTTTACGTATTTAAAGTTTTAGGTTTGACACATCTTTATTATTATTTGATTTAATTAATGTTGAAAAATGAGTTTTCGAATAGATTTGTAGATACTTGTTAATGTTTGAACGAATTCTTTTTGAAATGCTTTCGATGCAATTGTGTAGATGAAGAATGTCGACTAAAAAAAGATTTTTAAAATTAAATTAGTAATTTTAGATGCAAACGAGAAAGAGAATGTATACTGCTGTGTAGGTGTACAAAAGAAACTGCGCTGATGCGACAATAAAACTGTCTATCGCCAGTTGATCTGCACTTTTCGGTAATGTACTTGTTAAGAATGAATAAAGTGGTGCTATTGTTGCTGTCATACTCAAAAGAACATAAGCTAAAACTTGTAGAAGTGATAATTTAATTAATTGTCTTTCACGTCGACGATGATGAATACTCTGTGGTAATGCAGGCGGAATTGATTCAGTATGTGAATGTTGTGATGCATGACTAGCATGAACTCGAGCTGCACCTCGAATATTATTCAATGTTAAAATACTGAATATAAATATGATAATAAATGGAATAATTGATGATATTGTAGTTTGTAATGCATAAAAATAAGCATAAGTTGAGCCAGTTGCTGCTATGCAACCACGCGCTGCAATATCAAAACCGATGATACCATGAATACTGAATAAAAGCCAGAAAAGAACACTACCAACAATCAACCAACGAATATAAATTGATGAACTTAATTTTCGAATATGTTCGTATCTAGCCGAAACGATCCAACGATCAAAAGAAATCAAACAGAGAAATTGCCGTACTAATCCAAGACTCAATATGTAGATATACATTCTTATTTTACAGAGTGCAGCTATGCTTTGACCAAGATCATAACCAATAATTCTTGTTACAATTCTTGTTATTCCAAATGTATTCAAAAGTAAGATTTGATTGATAGACATACCAATGAAATATTTCGAACAACCATTACTTCGTAACATTCGACGGGAGAATATTAGAATATTAAATATATTACCAATCATTGCAATAATATAAATTGGTGTGAGATAATATTTTGTTAATGAAACTGTTAGTTCAGATAAATATTGGGTTAACGTATATGTTGTCATTAGTCTATTCGATATACAAAGATCTGTCTTAGTATATTTTATTACGCAGAAAAATGTCCTTTGACACTTTCAAAATGACTGTTTCTCTTACATTTTTCTCATTATTTAATAAAACAAGTTAGTTAAGTATAAAACAAGAGCCTTTCTTCATGTTTTCAAATTTATATCATATGTCAAGCGCAGCAGAATTGAAACAGGAGTCCTGTTCTAAGCATGAAACTGTGAAAGGAAACAAACGTTTGCGATACGTCATAAAATAATTTAAGAACATTGAGGTTAATTATGATTAGTTATAGTGCAACACATATTGAAACTGTATTATCTTGTAACAAAATCGATCTTTTCGGAAATGGAAGTCGATATCAGTATTGTAAAGAATAATTTTTACAAGCCGCACGGGATTTATGTCTCAAAATCAATTACAACTTTTTTCTATTTCAGTCATTTGTGGAGATAATGTTCAAGCACTATTACATTGATTAATAACGAATGTTTTAAATAATCAATCATTATTGAACGATTTCAAACAGAAATCTTCAGAAAATAACAAGCAAATCAATGGCTCAAGTCAGGTTGCTGTTAACCGAAAAAAACACAAGAGAACGAATAATAATAGTTAAATTTTGTTTGCTGACTGATAACATTATTATTCGCATGTTTTTATTTCATTTTGAAGAGAAAATAAAAAGTATGACGTATCGTACTGCAATACAGTCCGATTTTCATTGTCCTATTACACAAGATATTATGCAAGATCCAGTTTTACTAGTCGATGATGTTTGTTAAGACCAGAAAAAAAAGAAGATTTTATACTTGAAAAAATGAATTTCAATTTAGGGACATTCATATTAAAAACAAAAACAATTGTTAGCAATTACAGTAAAACCTCCCTATAGTGAACACTAACAGGACCGTCAAAAAAATGTTCACTATGGGAGGTGTTCATAAATAACTATATATTTAGCTCATAGACATTGAGATGGTGATAAGCACAGAATATTTCAACACTCAGAATTCAATCGAATTAGTGTATAGAGTAAAATGAAGTATCTTTTCTTCACAAGTATTCAATTAATACCTTGAGGAATATTCATCGTTATTACTTTTTCTACTCAATACCTGTAACTGATTAATTAACTGATTTGAAAAATATAAAAAATAAGATGTTGAAAATATAAATGCTGAAATGGAAAATGTCGAAAAATCGTTACTATACTTTCTGTATTCTTTTTTCGAAATCCTTTTTTCCAATGTTCTTCAAGTAAATCGATCGATCAATTCATTATGATTTATCCATTTCATTATTACTTTCGTTCTTTGTATATAATAAATTTCTGTTCAGTGAAATTGTCCCTTAATAGAATCATCCATTACTTTTGTCATCTCTTTTTCGCGCTTTTTCCGCCTCTTTTTTCGTTTTTGTCTATCTTCACGTCTGAATGTTATCTAGTTTTTGTTCACTATAAAGAGGTTTTTATCTAGTTGGGACCGAAAAAAGCGTTCATTGTTCAGAGTTGGGAGGTGTTCACTTTATAGAGGTGCATTTACAGCAAAAAACAGTCGGGGGGACCGAGATAAGTGTTCAAAGCGAAGGTGTTCACTAAGGGAGGTTTTACTGTATGTAAATTCATTATTTCAATATACGATCACATTCTAGTTATCCCCCAGTATTTACTGAAAAGCAATTTCAAAAATTTTTACAAACATATATTTCTCAATGGTCATTTGTACCATTTCTAAATCAT
>ERZ778027.3291-NODE-3291-length-16699-cov-11.643715_pt1 | contig 16699 bp, 17 predicted proteins | sample MGYA00375757_ERZ778027 | MGnify/ENA primary metagenome ERZ778027 (study PRJEB29350, sample SAMN05389817) | bioreactor metagenome | isolation source: Ammonium sulfate bioreactor | place: South Africa: University of Cape Town | collected 2014-02-18 ... | reverse complement strand
ATTCAGTTCAGTTTGTGGTGCTGATTTGAAAATAGACGAACCAAGCTGATGATTGCATGGATGATGACAGCTGAAATGAACATATCTCACGAGAATTCAGTTCAGTTTGTGGTGCTGATTCGAAAATAAACGAACTAAGGTGATGATTGCATGGATGATGACAACTTAAATGAACACATCGCATCAGAATTGTGTCCAGTGGGTGTTGCGGGTGGGAAAGAAATAATGAGGACCATTTCATGATGGTGATGTCATGAGAAATGTATAAAATGTACAAGGAATTCTTGCTGATATTTTACTTTAGTGAAGTTAGATGTAATTCGCGTTGTGATTAGTTTGAGAAATGTCGATAATGGACTTGTGAAACAGCAACTTGCAGGTGTTGTTTAAATTTGTTAAAATTGATTGGCTCTTGTAATTGACAGTATGAATGAGAATGATGTTGTATAGTAGTTTGATGAGGAATGTTATGTTGGATTTCGTAAATGGTTTGCTATGTCAGTTAGGTTGGGGTGCTTATGTGTATATGTGTGATCATAGAGGATGTAAATGGTGTAGTTAGTGGCATATTCGTTTTTGAACGCTGGAAATATGTGGGATACGTGAAATGTGATGAGTAATACTAGGGAACATTATAGAGGGATGTGATAAACGCCGAATTCATGAAATTTCGACAAGTACATTAAGTTTTTACTGATAACAATGAATTTTTATTGAATGGTATGAAAAGTGTATATGCTTTTTGGTATGGGTTTGTTTGGTTACTATGTATGTCTTGTATTAGCATGAGTATGATGATACATCGTGGAAGGGGATATAATTTTCGTTTATATTGGATAATTTGTTCATACAGTTATCATGTTGAACTGGATAAATGGATTTGATTTGAACTTTAGGTGTTGATATCACGTAATATCGATCTTATTTGTAACCACAGACAGTGCACATATTTCAGAAACTTCCGTTCAAAGTAAACGATGCATTAGAGAATCAAATATAAGATGAATTTTGAATAGTGATATTGTCATGGCTAAATTCAATTTCTTAGATTATAAATGAAAAAGAGTAGAAAGTCTTCAGTTATTTCAAAATTATATGATTATAGAATAAATGTTACGGCTGAAAGTATTTCATTCTAATTTCAGATGATCTTTTGGTAAAAGGTCCTGAGTCATATTGAAGGGAGCGGCACATAGATTATAAATGTATATCGGAATAGAGTATCATTCGTATAGAATTATTACTCTTTTTCAGTAATCTGAAGCGTTTTTTTGACAGAACAGACGCAGTATCTGATCAGCGATTTGTTTGTACTTCCAATACCAGCATACACGTTGCTGGTAATCGCGTTGAATAACATTTGTCAATAGATATTAGTTACATGTGATACAGTTCTTGAATGTCTATGTACCAACGTATTCATTCGTTAATCTTTTGTAAAAACCATGTTGATATCATCAACTAGCTTAATAGTGAAATGAATGCAATTTTTGGAATATAATGATCATAGGCATATTCAAATATGAATTCGTTTTCGAAAGAAAGCATGTTGCAATTTTGATAGTAGTAAATCACATAGTTGATAGATATCAATAACGACATTCTCCAGTCTTTGATTCGTTAATCTCAGTCATTCTTCAATTGATTACCGACTATATACACTACTAATTGCTTATAATGTTACTGCATTGTACTAACATTTCAGACAATACATGTATTTGCCTATCTTATTCTCCTTCGAAAATGCTTAATCAATAATTATCTATTTCAAAAAGAAATCTACTTACTGAACAGTTATAAGCATCATAGTGTTCTTATTTGTAGTTCATTGAAAATAGAAATTGAGACGATGGCCCGATCGTCAAGATGTAACATATGTGAAAATATGCAAGTACCACCTATGTTTGTTCATAAATCTACTTGTCAAGAAATAAATATCGATATGCTGATCGGATACTTGAGAATTATCAAATCATTAAACAATCATGACAAATATTTCATTCATTGATGGTATTCATTTTAGACAAATTTATATTATGTGAGATAATTTTGAAAGACTGCATCAAAATTAAATGGTTTATATCAAGTTTCTTTTTTTCAAGTTCTGTCGTTGGAGGTTTTTCTAAACAACAGATAGTTAGCAGAAACTCAAAATAATCAGAATCTTCGCTTGAGGCTAATAACGTGTAAAGTTAAAATGATCAAACTAGGTATTGGTTACTTACCATTTTTCGCAGCCACTTGTACAGCTGCTTTAGGAGTAGTGCTTGTTGATGACGAACTTTCTTGTTTAATTGGTGGCTTTGGTTGTGGTGAAACCTTAATCGGTATTGGTGATGGAAGTGGAGGCGGAGTAATTTCTGGTAGCTTCTTCTTCATTTGAGAAAGGTCAAACGGCTCACTGATGGTTTTAAATGGCGCTGGAATCTCACGTAGTTGGATTATGTGTAAGCCATCGGCTGGACTCAAAACATCGATTACTTTAAGATAAATACCTGGGGGAAGTAGGATTTCATCTTCATTTTCAAAATACGAATGAGCACGAATGTATTTTCCGCCAGTAGTTTGAATGGAAAATATAGTTCGCGCACCTGATTTACCCAAATAATTTGGAGACTCAAGAACACTCATCGAAGCTGTGCACGAACTAAATGCCCACCAAGCGAATTCTCTACCTTTTGGATAATCAGCACTGAGATCTTCACGTACACCACGCCATACGACTGAGTCCTCACTTGGTCTCGATCTGAAATCGAAGTTATTTATGATATATTTTATTATGTGCATCGTTACTTACGGTAGTTTGTGGTATGCAGTGAGAACGAGCTTCAAATATTTGAACCACGGTCTCAATTTATTACGATCAGCAACTCGAAGTGTGTTATTCAATAGCATATACAAACTATTTTCATGCACATTCCATTCGACTGTATACAAATGAATACTAGCAGATTCATCTGATGTAAGTCCGTCGTCAGGACTTATTGAGTTCATTTTGGCTATTGTTATATAATCTTTCAATTGATCATCAAATAAATGTTTGATTGGTTCACAAGCATCGTCGAGTGATTTTACAATTTCTTGTTCATAGCCAGATATCGGCAAAAGCATCTTCTTCGGTTCATCACGTACGCTTGATATATATCGTTGGTTGATATTGTTCGACATGGCCATAAGCTCGAGTGTTCTTTTTTTTTCTTTAGTGTATATAAATTCTCTTATCTTATGTTTATATACAACGAACATACTGTTATCTCTCTTCACCACTTAAGGTAAAGTTTATATTTATTTAGGAAAAAAAACCCATATTAATTGCTAAGTAAAAAATAAAGAACAAAAACAACTAAAGCAACGAATATCGTTATACCAACATAGAGACGAGTACCACCACCTAAAACAAACAGATAAGAAATTTTAAAAAAAAAATAAAATAAAATTCCCATGAAATTACATACTCTTCTTTGTCACTTGTAACTTGTCTTCGTCAACAGTTGTTGTTGTTGTTGTTGTTGACTTCTGATTTCGGATTCGCAAATCAGGATTTTGTACAGTTGCTTTCTGATAATTTTTCAAAACAACTGGTTCTTCATAGAGTTCCGGATACAAACGATTGTCCTCATTCGTATCCGAACTTGATTGATCGGTTTCGTAGCCACCTTCGGTCGATTCATTTGTTAAAACTTCGAGTAATTGTCGTTGATAGATCACTCGAGTATGATCTCAAAAAAGAAAACGATGACAAATTTCAAATGATCGAATAGAACTTACTAGTTACAGGTCCGACTAAGTAACTATAATCAATTAGAAATTGTCGAAGTTCTGAATCTCCTAATTGTCCAACGTGAATATTTTTTTCTTCTAAAACCTAAAACACAAATATTAAAAAAAAACCCATGTTTTTATCAGTTATTTACTGTCGAGTGGAGTCGAAGTACATTTGTTAATGTTTCTTTCGAGGCGAACGGTCCGAGTTTATAGCCGAGTTCACTTAATTCTTCACTTAGTTGCACCTTATTCGACATGGTTATTAAAGTAGACTGTTGCTCAAGTTCATACCTCAATTTTATGAGTCATACTCAATCAGTATTGACGAATTAGAAATTTTTTTTTAAATCAAAATCAATTGTTTTCAATTTTTAATTTTCAATTCGAATATTTTTTGTTATGAAATTCGATTTTTTTATTATTAAAACTAGCGCCCTCTAACGTTGCTAAGAAACCATTGGTTCATCTCACATATCCAAATCTCAGTTGTCAAGAAAATTCATTGCAATCATGCTTGATTTTACCAATCTATCTCCTCGTCAATTTCGTTCATGGATTAATTTCGTATGTTTTCTCGTTTATTTTCCATCTATCAACTGAATTCACGTCTTTTTCAGCTCTATTTTCTGCTCGTTGCTGTCACATGGATCTTAGTTATTCTGGCTGGCATTGTTCAAGCACAACGATCGTATCATGAACTTGATTAAATAAATCTCTCTTTCTTTTTTCTTGTTTCAATAAAAAGTTTTCTCATTAATAATATTTGTGTGTTTGTAGATGTCTAAACGACGACAAAAACGAGCTCAACTACGTGCTCTCGAATGTCTTGCTTATTCATCCACATTGGCCTATCTACGAACACAAAACGATTTCGATAAAGACACGAAATCAATTGTCGAACATCTTCGACCACTTTTACATATTTCTTCTCATCGACATCTAGCTGAATTGAAACGTATTCTTGCCGATGAAGAATTAGAACGTTTAAGTGCAATGAAACATTTCGGTGATAATAATTTCAAACAGCAATGGATCGAATGCGAAGAAAAAGAAGATGAAGATTTGAAATTCAATCGAAAGAAAACAAAAACAAATTGAAGGAAAAATATTTTTGTTGTTGTTGTTGTCATTGTTATTATTTTTTGTTGTAAATAAAAACAAAATTCAATATCAATCGTATTGTTCTAGATAAGATGACCAATGAAAATAGTAAAATTGCAACTAGCAAACCTCGACCATGGATTCAGACGGGTCGTTATGAATTCGAAACTGTCTGTCGATCGACCTTGTGTCCCAAAGAATGGCTTCAATCGGATAAAATCTATGTTTGTGAAATATGTTTGAAAACAACCATGCAATCGATGTCAGCACAACGTCATCAACTAAAATGTACACAAACTCATCCACCAGGTTGTCTAATTTACAAACAAAACGATGTGTTGATCTACGAAGTACTCGGCTGGAAAGCTCAAACATATTGTGAAGATTTATGTTTACTTGCAACATTATTTATTGAGAGTAAAGTTGAAATTAAAAATGTCTATCGATTTCGATTCTATGTATTAACTGTACTGCATGAAAATAATCAAGAACATTTCGCAGGCTTCTTTTCTAAATTACAATTTCAAGAGAAATTAAATCTTTCGTGTTTATTAATTTTACCACCGTATAGAAATCGAGGTTTTGGCAGTTTATTAATACATCTGAGTAAGAATCAACAACAACAAAAAGACGATTAAGAATGAAAAGATTCTTTTCGAATTAAGGTTATGCACTTAGTCATTTGGCAAATATTCATACAGGCACACCTGAAAGACCTCTGTCAACACAAGGTTTTATGTGTTATCGAAAATTTTGGAAATCGAAAATATTCGATTATCTTCTAACGAAAAAAAACGAAGAACAAATTACAATCAATGGTTTGAGTTCTTCGAAAAATTGTATCGATATTTTCCTTTTCTTCTCAAAGATATTAGTAAAGCAACAGCAATATCAACATGTGATATCATCGAAACTCTTGCATCATTGAACATGATTCGAATGTTAGAAAAAGATAAATTGATCATCTATCGTTCTCAAGTAATTAAATGATAATTTTCGATCAAGATCGTATTGATTTTAAATTTTTGAATAGGAATTATTGGATGAATATGAACAAAAATCGAAAGAAAACAATCCTCATTCAGATGTTGTTCATTTCAATATGAAATATTTGAAAGTCAAATCAAATCCAGTGATATTACCATTCGAAAATCGTGCAAAGAAAATGAAATTCGATCATAATGAAACAGCATTAACATTTTTGAACTACTACCCATCATCATCAACAGTCGAATCAATTGATTGATCGATCTCACTTTAGAATAGAATCTGTGTATATACGATACATGTTTATTTGATTGAAAATAAAGATTTGAAAGAAAAAAAACAATTCATATAGAATATATTTCATAGTTCGCCGGTCGGTATGAAAATACATGCAATAACAAATAAGGATAGATTCTCGCCCTCAACACCTTATTTATCTCTATGTCGTTGACATATTCTTCTATCACATTATAGTTTGTTTTTCTCATTGAAAGTATGCTACTTCCTCGATATTCAGTAAGACAGTTTCTCTATGGATTTATTTTATGAATAATTCTGATTTTTTTTTCAAATTAGTTGGTTCTATTTAGTTTATTTTTAATCAACAATAAGAATGTTTGCAATGGCATGGAGACTTCCACCGAATCTATTTTTGATGTAGCTGCTCGTCATATTCAACAATTGAAAGAAGAATATAACAGAGATCGAGAACAATTAAAAATTGATAAAGAAAATCTGAAATATGAAAAAGAACTTTCTGAACCGGTGTATGAAACTGATGTCATTCATTTAAATATTGGAGGTGAAATTATTGCTACCACTCGAGAAACTTGGATATCATATTCAAAATCTTTACTTTCGATTCTATTTAATGGTCGATGGGAACGTCGATTACCTTGCGATAATGATGGAAATATTTATTTGGATTTTAATCAAGATCTTTTTCGACATCTACTTGATCAATTACAATTATCTCCTACCGATAGCATTTCATACCCATCTGATCCTTCACTGGCTCGACCGTTTGAAAAGATGTTGAAGAAGTTACAATTTCAGTTATCATCATCACCCTCAAATATCATTACGATAAATATCGATGGACAAATCATGACAAGTAAAATATTCAATCCAACTACTGAAAATATTACTGAATCTTTTCGTAATTCGAAACTATCCGAGAAAAGTGATATTTTCATTGATTATCAGCCAAGGTTCTTTCGAAATCTCATTAAACTTCGAAGACAAAATAAATCATTGAAATTTGAATGTCAAAAGATTTTGTTTATGAAAGAAAGAACATTTCATATGAAACGAACATTCAAGAATTGGGAAAATATTTGCTGTAAGTAAATTCGAATTGAAGTGATTTTTTAACTTTTCTGTCAGTCAAACAGGGATATATCTCCATTCATGCCAAATGGAATCCGAACGGGATTACAGTTGCTGGAGGACATGGAGAGGGTCAAGCATTAAATCAGCTCAAACAACCTCATGGGATCAAGATTGACGCCAGTGATGGAACCATTGTTCTTGTTGAGTTCGGAAATAATCGGATTGTTGAATGGAAAAAGGGTGCAACGACAGGTCGAATTGTAATTTGTGGAAATAGTCAATTGGACCATCCGCATGATTTAATCATAGATTATTTCACCAATGAATTTGTTATTGCAGACAACGGTAACAAAAGAGTTGTTCGATGTTCACGTCAAAGTGGAACCAATAATCAAACGACGATTTCAAATATTGTCGTTGTTGGTTTAGCTATGAAAAAATATGGTGATCTTTATGTCGTTGATAATGCGAAAGATGAAGTGAGACGATGGAAAACAGGAGATAAAGAGGGAACGTTAGTTGCAGGTGGAAATGGAAGAGGTGCTCATCTTAATCAGTTATCTGCACCTCGTTATGTTTTCGTTGATGAAAATGAATCTGTTTATGTGTCTGAATGGGGTAATAGTCGCGTGACGAAATGGATAAAAGGTGTGAAAGAAGGAATTATTGTTGCTGGTAATCATGGTCAAGGAAGCAGTCTTAAGCAATTGCACTATCCTAATGAAATCTTTGTAGATGAAATGGAGACTGTTTATATTGCTGATACCGAAAATCATCGAATAATGCGTTGGGTGAAAGGATCAACACAAGGTGAAGTTGTGGTAGGTGGAAATGGTGAAGGCAGTCAGCCGAATCAATTGCACTATCCTATCAATCTCGTTTTCGATGAAGAAAACAATTTTTATGTTGTCGATACTAACAATCATCGTGTTCAAAAATTTTCTTTCGATGAAAAGATTTAAGTTACGTGCATTTCGTGATTTTAATGAAATAAACAGAAAAAAAACAAGAGAAAAGAAATGATCTCTTATCTCTTTCTTATCTGTACTCTGTTTGAATAAAAATTCATCAAATGAAGAAAAAAACTCAAAAGTTTATCGTTCTTTTTTGTTTTCTCTTCGTCAATGGATGTTGACAAACTTGCTTTTTGGACACTTTCAATTCCTCTTGGTCTGCTAGAAGTATGGAGATCGTACACGAGATATTCATCGACTACGAAAGATCGCCGAACGTTGACTTTCATTTGGTTAGTTATTCCCGGTTCGACTGCATTAACAATGCGTCTCATACGAGCAGGTTACGGCATGAAAATTCTTGAGAATTCATGGCCTAAATTTGCTCTTTGGCTACCGATGTGTTCGGTTATTTGCGTGTTAGGATGTATTCTACGTACTCAATCGATCAATCAACTCGGACAATGGTTTACAACTTCGATTTGTACGAATGAAAACCAGAAAATCATCGATTCAGGTTGGTACAGTCGAATGCGACATCCCGCCTATGCTGGTACTTTGTTGAGTTTCGTTGGCGTAACTTTAGCATTGAATAATTGGTTAGGTTTAATCGGAATTCTTCTACCGGTTTTCGGTGTATTTCGATATCGAACATTTGTTGAAGAGAAAGAATTAGAAAAACATTTCGGTGAACAATATCGAATTTATAAAAAAAAAGTGACTAAATGCTTTTATTTTATCTAAATAAAAACAAAAGATTATTGTGTATATTCACCTGAAGTCGGTTCTAAACACACGGATAATGTGTATAGGTATTGCACTGTCATACTAATTTACTCAGCACGTCGTCATCATATAGAACCGTATATGCCTTTTTTTCTCAAGCCCTGGAAGCACGTTTATTGACTAAAGAAGAACGTGATAGAAATTGTTGCAAAGATCATATTAATGAAAAATATATTCTTATATAAGATCATGTATGCAAGTTGGCTAGTTGTTTTTATCTTGATTATTCGAAATAATTTGGGCACGACAGAAATCAATCAACTTAAACTTTGTACATGTGCATCATGGAACACAAGCAATCTCGAACATGACATGAACATCAATAATTCATGCATCGAAGTTTTTATTGATAAAAATAGTAATCTATACTGTTCGTTAACAAATGAACATCGAGTTTCGAAAGTTCAATTCAATTCGACATTATTAACAGTTCAATCAACCATAGTAGCTGGTACAGGCTGTCCTGGACCTATATCGAATATGCTCCATCATCCACATGGTATTTTTATTGATATGCATTTAAATTTGTATGTAGCTGATACTGATAATAATCGCATTCAAATGTTTCCAGTCAATGAATTCAATGCAATTACCGTAGCAGGATTTGGTTCCGATGCCGAGTTTCTACTGAATAGACCTACAGCTATTGTCGTTGATATCGATAGTAGTTTGTTCATAGTTGAAAATTTGAATCACCGAATTGTTCGTTCAACACCATTCGGATTTCAATGTATTGTTGGCTGTTTAAAAAGTCATAATCAATTGCAATATCCACGAACGATGCACTTTGATGCACAAGGAAATATACTTGTTACCGATATGAATAATAGTAGATCGCAGAAATTTATCCTAGCTAAAAACTCATGCATTTCAACGATTGAAAATAGTTCCTGGATTAAGATTAGCGGTGGCGGCGATATTATCAATGGTGGTATTGGAGGAGCAGGTCAACTTTGGGTTGTTAGCAAGCCGAATAGAATTTGGTACAGGGTTCATCTAAAGGCGCGATGGTTGCGAATTAGTGGAAGTCTAACCTATATTTCAGTTGGCGCTGCTGGTCATGTATTCGGTGTAGATATGTATGATCAAATTTTTTATCGATCGAATGCATCGAATAGCAATCCAAAAGGATACGATTGGATACAAATCGATGGAAAAGCTATACAAGTAGCTGTAACTAGTACTGGAGGTATTTGGGCTATAACTCGATTACATGATATATTTTATCGAACTGGAATCAATGGAAATTGGGAATTAATCGATGGTAATTTGCAACATATTTCAGTCGGTGTCAATGGTGAAGTATGGGGAGTTGATAGCGACCATGAGGTCTACTATCGCCAAGGTAGTTCTAATGCGAAACCAAAAGGAGATCGCTGGCAAATAATTCAAGGTCGTGGAACATGCATAACAGTAGGTGGTCATGGTCAAATATGGATTGCAAATATTGCTAATGACATTTGGTTCAAGAAAACTATCGATGTTGACTGGATAATGATTAACGGAAATTTAAGTTTTATCACTGTCGCGCCAAATAGTTTATTATTAGGAGTCGACATAGACGGTTATATATTTAATAGACGAAACACAATTATTTGTTAAAGACGTTCTACAAATGTTTTGCTTGAAATCGAAAACAATCGCTTGATTAGTTTTTTGTAAGACACATCGAGAGAATGATGTTATAATCTCATTATACCGAATATCCAACCCCAAAGACGATAAACATTATACATTTGTAATTGTTAAAGTATATGCAACATTAGGGAATAGGAAGTATTCTCTTTTCAATATACGATCGATACAATTTTTTTTCTACCCAATGTTCGCAATCTTTCCTAATTATTACAGTCTAATATGCAAATCATATGTACATATGAAGTGGCTAACTACGATGAAGAAACCTCACTAAAGAAGAGACACATACAATCTTTTCTTTTGATTGATTGTAAAAAGAAATACATATCATGAAACGATTGCATGCTTCAAAACATCGTTCCAAACGAATTATACATATTTCTATTCGAGGATCAAGTAGCGTTCCATCAACAAAAAGAAATCAAACCTCAATTAGTTCTCATCGTAGAACTAAACTTAGTCAAGCTCAAAGTTCCCACTTGACATTCAAATAATTTTATTTTATGTTTGATATAGGTAAAAGATACTTGGGCTAATCCAAACGATTATACAATAAAACACGAGCCAAATAACATAAAGAAAAAGAAAAAGTTTGTTTTTATTATGATGATTATTTGCGTTTGAAACCAAAGCTATGGTTTATGGATTTAGATGTATACGTGAACGCAATATACTGATATTTGCAATTATTTCATTAATATTAATTGCATTGCTTGTCATGCTCTTGATTTTCTTGCTTCCAAAATCTAAATTTAAAACTAGTGAGTTAAACAAGTGGTCATAGTTTTGATAATTGATCTAGAATATTTAGATACCTTACCTGTTCTTCGTTGGAATAGAACCGGTGTGACTGTAGCAGGTGTGACAGGTCAAGTTGGAAATGCTTCGAATCAACTAAATAATCCGCTCGGATTATATGTAGATTGGGCGAATACTCTGTACATTGCAGATGACGCGAATAATCGAATTCAGAAATATCTGAAAGATGCAACATTTGGTGAAACAGTAGCAGGTGATTCTACTGGAATAGGAGGTCCGGGATCTTATCTCTTAAATCATCCTAGCAACCTGGCAGTCGACTTAAATGGAAATATGTATGTGTGCGATAGATGGAACCACAGAATTCAATTGTGGAAACGAGGTGCATCGAATGGAACAACTCTAACAGGCATAACAGATTTTAACTTTCACAAGATTCTATTTGAATACCTGTAATTTATTTAACTGTAGGTACAATTGGTACTGCACTAGATCAACTTAATCTTCCATATGGAATTGCTTATGATCCTGTCAAGAATGACATTTATGTGGCTGATACCAATAATAGCCGCGTTATTTATTTTCCTGTTGGTGTCAGAAATGGTACTATTATTGCAGGAAATAATACGGCAGGTGTAACTTCTACTCAATTGAGCTTTCCTAGGAGTGTATATTTCGATAGTATATCAAATAGTATTATTATTGCTAATTCGGCTAGCCGTAATGTAGTACGATGGTCAATAGGTGCTTCTAATTGGACACTACTGGCGGGTGATTTCGGCGGAGCAGGTGGTACTGCTTCAAACAGATTTGCATATCCATCAGATGTAATCTTAGATCCAATGGGTAATATGTATGTTGCCGATCGTTCAAATCATCGAGTCCAGTTCTTCATCAGCGGAGAAATGAATGGCTCAACTATAGCTGGATTCACTGGTGTAAATGGTAGCAATGCATCTTTGTTTAGTTTTCCAACTGGAATAGCACTGGACAATCAACTTAATTTATATGTTAGCGATTATTCGAACCATCGAATACAAAAATTTCTACGTTATTAATTCTTACTGATTCCCTTACATAGTTTTTTTTGTAATTTACGCAAAAAATTATAGATGTTCTTGCATACTGAATAAATATCTTAAAACGTATATCACACATTTAAATGTTTGCAGAGTTGATAAATATCAAAAAAGTTTCCCATGTAAATGTTTATTCAAATGAAAGTAAAAGATAATTTATCACGAGTTTACTGCAGGGTTTCGTGTATATAAGAACAACTGAGAAGCAAGACTTTTATGAAACAATGTCGAGATTATACGAAAGATTGCAGGTTGGTTTTGTTATTTAGTACTTGCAGATGAATTTTTCAAAATTTATATAAAATTATGTTTTGTTTATTCTCTCATAGAAACAGCTCATAAGTAACTATGAAAATAGATCAATGAAGGCAATAACAAAGCAGATGCCTCAAGATAAGCTATTCATCATTCGAGGCAAAGATCAAGGTTGTCCTGCATGGCATTATATTTTAGTTCCAGGAAATAAGATCAATGAACTTAAAGATCATACTGCGGGTACAACAATTGACATCACACAATTTGGTCGCGTGGTTAAGTATAATGATAAAATCAACATTGACGCATCAGCCTCCGGTTGGGGAAAAGATCCACCCAAAAAACTTAGCAAATGGCTCGAAACTCGGTTTGGTACATAAAAACTAGTTTCTATTTGATTTATTTTCATCTATTTCTTCATAGATTCGAATTATTTTGATGATATTGGCGAATTTCCTTCATCTTCAAATGATGATATTCGACTTTGTATAATGCAGCGTGCAATTCCAACACAAAGGGTTGGTATTTTTAATTGGTGCCATCGGCAAGAGCAAACAGTTCATTGGTCACTGGATAACACGCTGGAATCAAGTCTAGCTTATCGTGCAGGAATTAAAGACAATGATGTACTTATTGCATTGAATGGTATAAGTCTAGAAAATTATACACTTGATGGATATTGCGCGCGTATTGCCAGTGCACGAGACTTACCCGTTGAAGTGCTTGTTTGCGATTGGTCAACTTATCTGAATTATAAGAATAGAAAACAGACAATTCATTGTAATTTACCAACTGTTCAACATCTAAAACCTGTCTTTGCAACGACAAGTAAATGTTTAAGATTTTGCTTTTTCATTCAAATCATTTCTTCATTTTGTAGCAACGGATTCGCATACAAATGAAAAAGAAATTACTTTTGATGAAAATATATTCTGTACCGTTCGGATAAAAGATGATAATACAATCGCCATTATTCCACAGTCAGCAGTGTTCAAATCACCTGAATTCACTCGAGTCAATGATATATGTTTCGTCGAAATCGATGGCAAATATAAAAATGTAAAAATTCTTTGCATTGGTTCATACAACGATTGTGAGCAGTTTAATGGTAAATTTTTTCAAATTATAATCTCTACTTTAATAAATGAGTTCTTCAGTAGATGCAAAGAGCCAATTAACTCAGTTTGAACAATTGCCAAATGAATTAATGCTTGATATATTTTCTCGAATTAAAATAGAATATTTACACGATGCTTTTTGGGGACTTAACTTACGATTCAATGTTCTCTTTCAATCTACTAAAAGATTATCTTTTAAGTTTCATGATTATATTAAAGATCAACGAATCAAATTATACGGATCATTTGTTAATGAATTAGTTATTGATACATTTAAAAGTTGTGATCTTCGGCTATTCCCAAATGTGGAAAAACTAACTATACTTAATACAGACTCAAATGACTTAAATAAAATAAATCCAGAGATCCTTCCGTCCTTAACCCATCTAACAATTTCTTTGGGATCAACATTTACGGCTCCAACACAATTAATTCAAGACATATTTTCTAACAAATTTCCATCGATTGAGTATGCAAATCTTGGTCAACTGGCTAGATACGATAGTTACTTGTGGTTGATAGTTCCGTCACTACGTTTTATTTCAGTTGGATTGACACGTGTGCATGTTATGAGTGATATTCTAATGACATGTCCCAATCTCAATCATCTCCAATTGCATATCTTAGAGACCACTCAAACTGATTCGATTCCTACCTCGCCAATTACTTATCCTCTACGACGATTGACTATATGGAGTGATACTCGTCAACTAACTTTAAATACTATAAATTCTTATCTTTCTATTGTGCCTAATGTGCAACATCTATATTTACAAACAGTATACAAAGCGTCATTGGTCAAGTTGGCTGACAATCTTATTCACAAACTCAAAGATTTATCGCGTTTCGATTGTCACATCAAAACAAATACTTTCATCGATGATACAGATGATATTTTAAACAGTTTATCACAAGTTCATACATGTTTTACTCGTATAAAATGTATCGAACAAGACGAAGAAGAAAAACAGTATAGGTTTTTTTTTTGTACAGATTAATTTATTTCGGGATAAAAATAAACCAAGATTTTTAATATTGATTAAGATCTGATTCATCAACAATATACGTATGCAATAGATCTTGATGTTGTCTTGAGAATAGTTATTTTCGTGCTACAATATTCACAATATTGACCATAAAAACTATCACCGAGACATTCGCATGTAAAATTCTGAAATATCGGTCGACAAATACCATTATTTTCACAAATCACATTGTCACAATAATTGATCATTGTTTGACAATATTGACCTGTCCATCCTGGTTGGCATAAACATTGAAATGCTGTATTGGATATTTCATTGCATACTCCTACGATAGAACAGATTTATTAAAATCAACAATAACAATTTTCTTTTACCATGATTCCAACATTTAGTTGGTGTACAAATTCGACGATCATATTGACATCGTGTACCATTGAAACCATATATATTACGAGGATTAGTGGTATTCATAATTTCACGTTTCATATAAATAAAATAAATATTTTCAAATAAAATTGGATTTTGTGGAAAGAAGATATATTCATGATAAGTTCGATTGATTATTTCAATGCAATCGTTTTGATCACAAAATCTTCGACAAATTTGATACTCTTCAAGTGTCAAATTGAGGTAACATGTTAGTGACAGCCAACTATCACTTGATAGAGAGTTATTGTCATTGATATACATCGTTATAAATGCGTAATACTGACGATTAGTTGAACAAGAACTTGTTAGGGGTGAATATGGGCATATAAGATCATCACATCTATCGAATGAATGATACCTTAAATGACATACATCAAAGTTCTTTGGTTTATTATGAGCAATAACCTCATGATAAGAACAATCACTGAGTAATGTATCATATTCATTAAATAATATCGATATACATTCACCATTTGAGCATCGATATTCGTTTTGATTGCATTGACTGATTTCTAATTGCCAACAATCTTTTTCATCGATTCCATCATTTAAACAGTCGATACGGCCATCACAAATCTCAGTCCAATCTATGTGCTAGCTGTTGTGCATGAAAATAATCAAGAATATTTCGCAGGCTTCTTTTTCAAATTACAATTTCAAGAGAAATTAAACCTGTCATGTTTGTTAATACATCTTAGTAGGAGAATTGTGTTTGATTTAGGTTATGCACTTAGTCATTTAGCCAATATACATATAGGTATACCGAAAAGACCTTTGTCAACACAAGGTTTATTGTGCTATCGAAAATATTCGATTATCCTAAATTTCAAACATTGATTTGTTACTTGTTTTTTGTTCATCAGATATTAGTAAAGCAACAGCCATATCAACTTGTGATATTATTGAAACTTTAGCATCTTTGAATATGATTCGAATGTTAGAAAAAGATAAATTATAATCATTTATCGTTCTCAAGTAGATCGAAAATTTCGAAGAAATATTTTCACTGATTTTAAATTGAAATAGGAATTATTGGATGAATATGAACAGAAATCGAAAGAAAACAATCCTCATTCAGATGTTGTTCATTTCAATATGAAATATTTGAAAGTCAAATCAAATCCAGTGATATTACCATTCGAAAATCGTGCAAAGAAAATGAAATTCGATCACAATGAAACAGGGTTGACATTTTTGAACTACTACCCGTCGTCAATAGTACAAGCTGTTGATTGATCTTACTTTAGATTCTATTCTGTATATACGATACATGTTTACTTGATTGGAAATAAAGATTTGAAAGAAATTAATTACATCTCAGACTCTCATAATATCAGTAATCTCACTAGATTATTTGACTAGTGAATCTATCAATATAAGAAAAGCTGTTGTGTATAGACAATCATATAGCACAAGCAAACAGATAGTAATTTACATTATCAAATGATTTTTCAATAATTTACACCATACCATACATACATAATAGTTATACACTTGAATCATTTTCCGAT
>ERZ778027.3284-NODE-3284-length-16734-cov-11.398165_pt1 | contig 16734 bp, 16 predicted proteins | sample MGYA00375757_ERZ778027 | MGnify/ENA primary metagenome ERZ778027 (study PRJEB29350, sample SAMN05389817) | bioreactor metagenome | isolation source: Ammonium sulfate bioreactor | place: South Africa: University of Cape Town | collected 2014-02-18 ... | reverse complement strand
AATCGATACGAGTTTCTTCCACTAGATAGAACTCTTCATGGACTTTCGTATCATATCAAAATCTAGTGAAAAATATGCTTCTTTCAAAATTTGATCCTTATTTTTCTTAGAATAGAAGGATCAATTTCTAAATTTGGCTCTAAAATACAGTTGAAGTAGAAACAGAGATTAAGATGAAATATTGAAACATATCTTTCTCTCACTGCCATCCCACCGACAGTTTTTCAAAAAAAAGGAAAAAAGAGGATTTTCATTGAATAGGTAGTTGAAACATAATTGTTGATCTTTGCTACAATCTTAGTTTTTAATGTGGAACAATTATGCATACAAAATATCGTCTTTCTTCTCATTTTAACGTTTGGTCAATGAATCTGTTACTTCGATGAGTTTATTGCAAATATATAATTTAAGTTTTTATTATCAAACCCAATCAAAGATTATGCTTTTATCAACTGTTTTGTTTTTAATTGTCATATACTTTTCTGATTAATCTCTCCTCTAGAATAGAAAAGTTCGCTTGGCTCGAACCTTTAACCAGACTTAATAGAAGCTCCCTAGAAAAATTGTAAGTCTCATAGATCCATGTTCTACTCTTTCAAAATAAAACTTTGATGAGAAGCATTATGAGATTTGTTGACCATTAGAGAGCTAAAGAGAAAAACAGAAATGATTCCACAAATGATAGACCTTCAAAAAATATTACGCACTGAAATTACATCTCGAAAAAACATAGAAGTGTGTTTAAACGTCTTCATAAAATACGTTTGCTTACAAATTAGTGTTGATTACAAAATTCTAACATAATAGATTTAATTAAATCGATTTTATCATCTGCATGCTTTTGCAGTCAACTGTCTTATCTATTCGGTTTTGTCTCGAATGGAATTCAAGTTTTTTCGTCAATTGCGAAAGATAAAACAAAATGTTAACAATTGTAGACAATAAATTTTTGCCAAGCGACCCACGATGGACTTGTTATCGTCGCTAAACGAATAAAACGAACATTTGTTAATATTGGATTATAAGTCAAATTTAAAATTTGTCCACTTGTCGTTGAACTATTGAGATCGGTAACAATTTGTAATGATGATGAAATTGATCCAACAGAGATTTGATGTCTTGTAAGTCCATTCGGCGATTGAGCTACTTTTAAAGTAATCGTTAGAATATTAAATAATCCTGGTAATTCTAATTGAATCCATTGTGGTGCAAGTGCACCTGTATTGAAATAAGTTCCTCCACTTGTATTCAGTCGATCGAGAAGACCATCTGCTTGTTGAGTAGGAGTACCAGCAGGTAAATAAAAGCTTGATGCATTTAATGTTGCACAACGTGAGATTGGATAACCTTGAGTTTTAATAAAAAACAAATCAAATCGAATGAATATCGAAAATGAATTTCTACGTATTTACAAGGATTTGTTATGAGAGATGTCGATGTTATGATTGTTGATTGATTTAGAAATAGAATTGGTAAAATGATAAGAATTGTCAAAAGAATGATAACGATTGGGAATCCGTAAAGAAGAAGATATCGTCGATTCTTCTTTTTCTTTTTCGTTTGATTGATTTGATAATCGAAATAATTAGCTATTGTATTAGTCTGTTTCTGTTCATCGCTCGTATTTTCAGTTCGATTTGTTGCAGATGAAATCACACTTTTATTTGTAGCATTGATTGAATGAATATGATTACGACTAGTTGCCTTCTTCTTCTTCTTCTTCGTCTTCGTCTTGATTCGAATCATTGTGAAATGAAATTCATTAGATTGAAAATAAAATTTCTGTTAGGTTTCATCGATTGATTGATTATTATTCGATATGCAAATGTCAATAGAACTTCGTCTAGTTTTTTTTTAATGAATGGAATTGTCAATTCGTATTTTTAATTGAATAGAAGCTTTTTCATGTTTTTTTTTCTTCGATTGCAAAAAGACAAAACAAACAAAAAAACTGTTAAAAATCGTAGACAATCAATTTTTGCCAGGCGACCCACGATGGACTTGTTATCGTCGTTAAACGAATAAAACGAACATTTGTTAATATTGGATTGTAAGTAAAATTTAAAATTTGTCCATTTATCGTTGAACTACTGAGATCGGTAACAATTTGTAATGATGACGAACTCGATCCAACAGAGATTTGATGTCTTGTAGGTCCATTCGGTGATTGAATTACTTGTAAAGTAATCGTTAGAATATTAAATAATCCAGGTAATTCTAATTTAATCCATTGTGGTGGAAGTGCACCTGAATGAAAATAAGTTCCTCCACTTGTATTTGGTCGATCGAGAAGACCATCGAGTTGTTGAGTTACTGTTCCAGCAGGTGAATAGAAATTTGATGCTGTTGCACTGGCAAAACATGAAATTGGATAACCTGCAATTCAACAAAAACAAATATTCAAATTGAAAATGAATTTTCTAGATTTGTACGAGGAGTTGTTGTTACGGTTGTTGTTGTTCCTATTAGAGTTGTTGTCGATGTTGTTGTTGTTTCTAAAAGAAGACATAGAAGTCAATGAAATCAATCAAATTAATAATTGTAATCGAACGAGATGAATCTTCGACAACAGCATAAATAATTGGAACAACAACAGCAGCACATAAACCCCCAATGGCAATAAATGCAGTAAAAGCAATCAAAATTCGACTGAGTAAAGTTGATTGTGTTGGAGTCCAATCACTACGATTAACAAATCAAACAATTTCTGTCGAATAAATATCGAATAGAGAATAGAAACTTTTTCGAATGAATTTGTTTGAGATCATTGATATTGATCTGAGTATGTCTGTAAATGTGCATTTCAAACGAATGAAAAATAAACATCGATTCAGGTTTTGTTTTTCGAAGAACAAACAAAAATACATCTTTTATTAAATGAATCGAAAGCGAGACTTATTTTACTTCGAAGCGCTCCAATGAAGAACAATAAGTTCAACTATTGAAATTTCACATGATTTCAAGCAAAAGAATAAGTTCTATTTATGTTTTGAAAAGAAATTGACAAAAAAAAGACTAATTGAAATAACTAATGAATTTCTGGTTTAATAAAATGTTGTTGTTTTGTATTGAAATTAGATTGTAACTGGTGTTCTTCTTTGTTTTATAATACGTTTTACGATAAAAAAAATGGAGATTCCAATACTAAATCCAATGAAGAAGAAAATAGCAATTATGCCCGATCTTATGTGACTATTGTTCAACTCAATCAATTTATCGATTGACCAAAGTAAAAAGCCTGTTTGATATTGAACATTAGTTGCGTTGAATGCATCTTCATATGATGAACAGCTCATTTTTAATGTTCCCGAAGGATTTTTTGTTTGACTGATCCTATAAATAACAAACCATTTTGCACCGTAATTACTTCTCCCGGTTTGTTCAATAGTTGTATTAGCAACAAAACATTTAGTTTCGATTTTAGTCCGTGGATCATTCAAAGGATTTTTATAACGGCGAGCGACATTACATTCTATTTTGTCATGGTTTATTGCACAATCTGGGTTTTTTTTTATTTTTTAGGTAAACGAGATAAAAATTTGTTCTTGTTTATATGAAAAAAAGAAGAAAGAAAAAGTTGATGATTATGTTTAGTTGTGCACAGAATTTGATTGTAATCTGATTGTCAATGGTTGATAAAGTTGTTTTTCTTTGCACTGTTTAATAAGCAAATAAGTAAAAGCGATGAACCATAATAATAATATCAAAATTGCCCAATAAATCGAAGAGTTAACCATGAGTTCCCATTCTTGAATGATTTCATCAAATGTCCATACTAAAGATCTCCAATCGATCTTATGACGATAACATTGATACGATTGACCAATCTAACAATGAAAATAAAAACAAAATCTCATTTTTGTTTGTTTGGTTGAATTACTTGATATTGTCGATGAATTGCATTAGATGCATTTTCATATACGGAATAATGACGTAATACGATTGCTGAAGTATTTGTTGATTGAGTGTTATTGTAAATAACAGTCCATTTGGCTTGATAGCTATTTGTATATGCATGTGACTGGATAGTTACAATTGCACCAGTAACTAAACATTGTCTTTCTATTTTTAACCAAGAATATTTATCGGTTTGATTTCTATTGGCATAGATATAGTCAAGTGTAGGATAAATTGAACACAAACTCAATAAAATTAGTATGAAAATAGATAGCAGACAAAACCATACCGTCATCGTTATGTTGAAATGAAGTGATTAATCGATAAATATCGATGTGTGTGTGAGTCATTGAGTGAAATTGGAAACGTATCGAATTGCGTAATTAAATTTAATTGGAGAGAAATGTAATCGATTGTCAGCTGTGTTTTGTTTTCGTGTTTTCGATCATTGGAACAATGAATTTGTTTTCCAATAGTAGAATTCGTTCACGATTTACTGAATTCAATGTTCCAATTGTCGATCTTCATTTTTTGGATGAATATCAACGAGAACCAATTGTTTCTCTTGAAAAATCCGTTGAAAATCTTTTATTTTCTATTGTATTCTTGGATAAATACGTGAAAATGGCGAAAGATAATTGTAATAAATCAGGTCGATATGGTTTAACTGTAGATGAATCATCGTCTATTTATTTGTATACAATCGAATGGAATGAAGGAAGTTCACAAAGTTTTTATTTTATTTTAAATGAAACACTTCGATCAGGAAATTATTTTCGAATTCGAAGTTATTTTCCATATTTGAAATTATTTTGTACTGCTCTCAATAAACTTCCATCGATTCAAACTGAATTATGGCGAAATCTTCAAGGAAATCTCATTGATTATTATTCGAAATCGAAATTATTTCGATGGTCAACTATTATTTCTTGTTCATCGAATATCGATCAAATCTTTAAAACATTTTGGAATTCAAATGGACAAAATACTTTATTTCAAATCGAATCTTTCAATGGCAAAAATATTTCTGCTTATAGTCGATTTACCAATGAAAATGAAGTTATTCTTCTTCCTGGAACAACATTTTCTGTTCGTGGACATTCAATTTCCAAACATCTATTTCACGGATATCAAATTCTTGTCACACAAATTACTGAAATCAATTAGGATCTTCCAGTTTCTTCGTCGGTTTTTTTCTTTTTTGAACAGAAAAATTTGGAAAATTTCGTTTGAACAATTGAAATATAAGAATGTGGATAAAGAGGAAAGAAACCATAGGGATCAGGAATATTACTCAATGGACCATTCAACGATGATGCACTTTGAATTATTGATAAAACAATAAAACTCATTAATACAAATAATAAATATGTTCGAGATGAATCATCAAACATCAATAAATGTTCATCGAATAACATCCACCAACCACGCCATGTAAATACACAACTTACAAACGATAACAAATGACGAATATTTCGATAGAATTGAGGAAAATTTATCGAAATAAATGTCCAAAAACTAAATTTTAAATTTAATTCTTCGAAATAACTTTGAAAATACATCAATGGAAAATAAAGAGCATAACCAGCAATTAAACAAATTCCTGCTGATTTATTGACATTATCAGGATACAAATAATCATCGAGAATATTATAAAGTCCATGCCAAATCAATATCGACAGATTCGATATGATGACTTCATATAAAAGAAAATTGATTAAATTTATTTTCCATGACGGCATATCTTTCGTTAACAATGGACAACCAAAATGAATACAATATTCAATCGAATCATAACTAAAGATAAATGGTGAACAAACTAAATCCGATAGATGACCAATGAGAACAATCAACACAGCGATTGAAGAAATTGTTAATAAAATTTGAAAATCCAATTGATTTGGAAGATATTGATGATAAAGTGTCCAAATGACGACCCATTGAATGACATATAAAACGGATAAATAGAAGATATGCAATTTTAATAGAATGATTTCAACGATTTGATTTCGTTTTTTTAAATATTTATAAATTTGATTTTGACATAAATATAAGATTAAAATCAAGATTTCAACGATGATATAAGGAATAATCAAATTTCTAAATGGATAAACAATTTGTTCATCATCAGGATTGACATGAGAAAAACGATCTAAAATCGAAATGACGAAATTCCAACCACATTGCCAAAAGAGAATTAATATTGGAAAGAGAAAAACACCACTTAGAATTGGTTCAAGAAAATATAAACTATACAGAAGTTTCTTATTGAGAATTTGTTTGTTAAATAATTCATCGGATGTTGTTCGACTAACAATGACAGATGAATGATCTCTTTCTTCAATTCGAGTCAATAGAAATTGTTGTTGATTTTCAATACCCGTCGGTGGAACATGTTCTTGTGCTTGATAATCACTTCCATTCGGTAAATAAAGTTGAGAGATTCGAGATACATGTCGATGTGTTATTTCACCTTCATCATCATCATCATTTCGATTTTCTCGAAGAACAACTTGACAAACTGTTGAACGACGACTTGTTATTCCATTTGATTGTTGTTGACGAAGCTGAAATTGTGTCATTCACTTCTCGTTTTTTTTTTCAAAAAAAAATGAAAGTTTTCTCAGGACAATTTATCACAAGATTTTGACCTTTCTCCTCCCTCGTCAAAACTTTTATCTTTGATAACACTTGTTGATAATATTCTACGATTTGATTAGATCTCTTCCCACTCAAAACTTTATTCGACTTTTGTGTTTTTTTTTATTCAAACAACAAAAATTAAACATTCTTTGTATTTGTTGGCGTTGGTTCTTTGAAAATCATTTCAGATAGTTTCATTTCAACTGTAGAAATATACGAATGAGGATAAAGAGGAAAAAATCCATTTCGATCTTCCATATTACTCAATGGACCATTCGTTGATGATGCTGTTTGAATTAAACTTAAAAAGAAATATGAAACTACGAAACAGAGTAAATAATTAATCCAATATTCATCATAAATATAAATATATTCATCGAATAACATCCACCAACCACGCCAAACAAATAAACAACTTACAAACGATAATAGATGACGAATATTTCGATAGAATTGAGGAAAATTTATCGAAATAAATGTCCAAAAACTAAATTTTAAATTTAATTCTTCGAAATAACTTTGAAAATACATCAATGGAAAATAAAGAGCATAACCAGCAATTAAACAAATTCCTGCTGATTTATTGACATTATCAGGATACAAATAATCATCGAGAATATTATAAAGTCCATGCCAAATCAATATCGACAGATTCGATATGATGACTTCATATAAAAGAAAATTGATTAAATTTATTTTCCATGACGGCATATCTTTCGTTAACAATGGACAACCAAAATGAATACAATATTCAATCGAATCATAACTAAAGATAAATGGTGAACAAACTAAATCCGATAGATGACCAATGAAAACGATCAATGCAAAAAGAGATGCAATCGATAATGTCAATTCAAAATACCAAATCGGAGGAGTAAATTGATCCCAAATAGTCCAAAGCATTTCCCATTGAACAATATAAAGAAAAGCTAATAGAAGAATATGACATTTCAACAGAATCATTTGAATTAACCACGTTTGACCATGAAGAAAATTATAAATGAAATCTTGACAAAGATAAAGCAATAGAAGAAGAATTTGTTGAATGACATAAGGAATCAGCAATGATTGCCATGTATAAGATTCAAAATCATCAAGATCTATTTCAGTTAAATGTAATTCAGAAGAAAAACCATTTAAAACATTTAACATTATTAAAACTAAATTCCAACCACATTCCCAAAATAAAACTAAAATTGGAAATAAAATCAATCCACTTAGAATGGGTTCGATTACAAATAAAATTCGTTGTTTGAGTTTATTCTCGTGATTTTCTTGTTCAGAAATCGATGAGCCTCGTGTTTGTTGGTCATCGTCGTGTTGATGTTGAAGAAGAATTGGCTGAGGATTTTCGATTCCTGTCGGTGGAAAATGTTTCTGAGGATGATATTCACTTTCATATTCATAAGGCAATTCAATTGTCGAAAAACGACGAGCAAAAGTGTGACTAACACTCGAACGACGATTCAAATTCAGTTGTTCACTTGTCGTTTGTTCAACTGTAAATAAAGGACCTGATGTCGATTTTCTTCGATTAGGATTGAAAACTGTTCGATGATAATGTTGAGCCATTTTTTACAACTGTCGTCGATTCAACAAGAATCGAACGTTTTTTTTTATAGACTTTTATCTTTATGATCGAACGTACTTTCTCGTTTTTTATGATCAAAAACTTATAAAAAAAAAACGGTGGTTAATTGAAACATTGCGCCAATAGATGTCACTTGATCGGAATCGAAAAAGGACAAAAGAGGATTACTCATGTGTTACCCTGGAGAATGTACAACGATCAAATATGGTTTTATTCTTCTTCTTCTTTTTTCTTCATTTGTGTTCAATAAGTAACCATGTTAACTTTACCAAGTGATGTACGAAATCGATTGAATTTTGTTGATCTGTTTCATTTTTGCCCATTCGATATTTTAGTTTGAATCCGATTCGTTTGCATCGGATCTATCTGTTACAGTTAATTCTCGAAATGTTGATACGACCAACACACCTGTCGAACATTTAACACGAAATTTTGATCTTCAAGGAGAAAAATTAAATCAAATTTCGTCAAATAATCGAGAGGTTCGTTGTGAATATTTTGGTAAATGAATCGAATTTGTTGGTTTGTTTAGTTGATCAATGTTCAAAGTCAATTGGCACGTTTAAGATCTGAATTAGAGAAAAGTGAAATGTTACGACAAACATTAGAATATGAATTGACTCTTCTTCGAACTCAACATGGAAAACAAAATGCATTTACTAATCAATTACAAAATCAATTCAATCAAGCCAATGAACAAATCAAATATCTTCAAAATCAACTTGATTCAGCCAATTCCAATCAAGACAAACTTTTGCATGACAAAGATCTGCAAATCAAACAATTAATCGATGAAACACAAACTCTTCATGATCGAGAACGAAGAATCGAAGCACTCAACGAACAAATTCAAAAAATGGAAAGTAAATTTCTCTTCAATTTGTCTTTTTTTTTTGTTGTTCGATCTCTTTGATCTTATTCGAATTTAGAATCGTTCTCAGATAGTGAATCTTTATCAAGGAAAAACTTAGCTCAATCGATTTTAGCTAAAGAACGTGAAAATGAATTGAAAAAAGAATATGAACTTATGCAAATTAAACTTCAATATTGTGAACAAGCTCTCGAACAAGAAAAAGCCATTTCAAATGAAGCCAAACTCAATGTTCAATTATTAACTGTAAATCGATCTTTTCTCTTTTCTTTTCTTTTCTCTCAATGTTTTTTGTTTTGTTGTTGAAGAGTCGTTTAACTGATTTGGAATCGCATTGTGAACAAATGAAAACGAATAGTTCGAGTCACGAGAGAAAAATCGATGAATTACAACGGCAATGTTCCAATGAAAAACTTCTACGCTCAACTCTTGCCAAACTTCAAACAGATTTCGAATCGAAATGTGATCAAACACAAAAATTAACCATCGATTATGAAAAACAATTGAAATCTATTCGAGAAGAACTTGCCAATGTAAATTTCTCAATATCGACAAATGTTGACTTCGTTGTTGTTTTTAGTATCGAAGAAAATTTCGAAATAATGAAGATAAATATTCACAATTAGTTTCAAAAACATTCGAATTTCTTCGTCTAACGAAAATTATCAATGAAAACTATCAAACAGAACAAAATCTACCGACTTTAAAACAACTTGACGATCTCAAACTGTTTATCGAACAATTTAAAAGTTTAAAAGTCGATCAAACCAATGAAGTTCGTTTCTTTGACACAAATGATTTCGATGGTTTTTCTTTGTTTTTAGATCACTCGATTGAAGAAAACAATCGAACGATTAAATAAAAGCACATTGAATCACAAACAACTCGAACAACAAACCGAATTCAATCTCGAGAAATTGCAAAGTCAAGTCGAAGAAATCAGAGAGAAAAATTCAACGAACGAAGAAAATATTCTTCGATTTAAAAAAGAACGAGAACAATTTATTCAAGATATTCAAAAGAAAGATTCGATTATTCAAATTATTCAAAAGAAACTTCAAACTTTCATTGGAAAAACATCGACGAATATTGAAAATGATTTCGAACAATTAGAAAATCTTTGGAAATCGATTCATATCAAAGCTCATTCACTCGAACAGAAACTCATCGAACGAGACAATGGAACACTTCTACTCACTCAAAAACTCGAAGAACAAGTCTTAGCTTTTAAAAATGATCTCGAACTCAAACATAAAGCTTTTATTCAACAAAAAGAACTTCTTCTTCAACGACATCAAAACGATATTCTACAATTAACCAATCAACTACAAACCATGGAGAAAAGAGCCAAAGAAGCCGAATTCAAACTTAACAATCAAAATCAACTAGATGTTCAATATGACAAATTCAATCTCATTTGTAAACATCTCATTTCCATTTATCTACCATTGAAACGCAAATATTTTCAATTGATTGATTCAAAAAAATTAATGAAAAATGAATTCGATCGATTCGATCAAATAAAACATCTGATTCAATCGAATTCCAAAACTAAAGTCAATCGTTTTCGTGTTTATGTCATTTCGATTGTTGCTTTCAAAAGATTTCATCTCTTGAAAAATTCTTCTTGTTCAATTCAGAAAATTCCATCGACGAACACTTTCTATGATCAATCGATTCTCGATAATTTCAATCAAAATCTTCTTCAATCGATTCATTTCCAAGATATTTTTCAATCTTTAATTATTCTCTTCAATAAACTATCGCCAATGACTCCAAAAGGGTATTTTCTCTTCTTCGTTTTCTTTTCAATTCATTTTCCGTTTTCGTAGATCTTTAATAAAACTTCTTCAAGGTGGTTTAACAATTTACAATCGAAATCAAGTTCATTTTTTCGAAATTCATTTTTCTAATTGTTAAATTGTGTTCGTTTGTAGACACTTGAACAAATTCAATCGATGATTATTCGTCTCGAAGAAATTCAATCAAAAATTGACGTAAAAGACGTTGAATGTGCAGATCTTCGTCAAACATTGACAAATATTCAAAGTGAATCCGAATCTCGAATCGATTATTATCAATTTGAACGTATCTGTGATGAATTACAACGAGCTTTAGATCGAGAGAAACAAGCTCAAGATCTACTCAATGAACAAAACAATCAATTGAAATCGTTGACTGATATTCTTCATCAAACACAAAAAGACAAAGATTTCATTCAAGATAAATTCAATCAATTGATGCAAAATGACAAACATTCCAAAGATAAAATTCAACAATTAACCAAAACTCATCATCAAATGGATGAAAATGTTAAACGAGCTGAAAAAGCAATTCGACTTGTTGTTAGGTTATTTTATTTCTAAACAATTGTGAACACACTGTTCGTCTCTGTTTAATTTAGTGATAAAGAATTGATTTCAGCTTTTTGTATACGAATTAATTCGGCATTAAATGTCAGTGAAAAGAGAAATTTCGATAATATTGAACAATTAATCACTCAACTCGATGCACTTGTTCAACTTCCAGCCAATTGCGAACAAAAGAAATCTCCACCTGAAATGGTTCTATGTCAAGTAAATCAACATTTTCTCTTACATTACAAAAAAAAAAAACGAAGACAAACAATTGACTTTTGTAGACAATGGCTATTGGATTTGTGAGTCTATTGAATCGATTAAAAGAATTGATTTTATTAAACAATCGTGATATTCAAGCATTGAAAGAACATTGTCAAATGTTAACTGAACAATTTCGACAAATGTCAACCGAAGATATTTCTCAAGTTGAGTCTTCACAAACTATTCTTGTTCAAGCTCATCCTGTTAGAGTTCAAGTTAATCATCATCCTCAATCGGCATTTAAACCAATTAAACCTCAACAAGATGAAGAATAATTCACTTCTTTTCTTTTCTTTTCTTAGCGTTCGATGATGTAGTCGTGTTTTTTATTGGATTTTGAAATAAATTAGACAAATTTCATCAAATACAAAGTTAGTTTAAAGGCAAAGTCAATGAACGAATCTGTGAATGATTTAATTCTGTTGAATAAATTCTAAATTCATCAATAATTCCATAGAATTGATTTCCAGTGATACAACCAGGATATGCGATGCTCGTCCCAATGCTATTCGATTTGCAACACCCTCAAGACTCATTTCTTTTCACAATTTAAAAAATAAATTAAAACGAAAAAAACAACTGTTCAAGTTTTTTCCAAGATGATTTTTTTATTTGAAATGCAAATCAATTCTACGATGAAAAAAATTCGTCTTCTTCTTCTTTTTCTTCTTTGAATCATTGGAAATGTTCTAATGAATATAATCCGAAGTGAAATCTTGGGGAACATAAACATTATTCGAATAAAACATTTTATCCATTGATTCATTTCTAAATCAACAATCGAAACTTTTTACAAAGAAAAAAAAACAAAAACAAACAAATTTTTACGTTTTATTTTGTTCGTTGATTGTTGTTGTTGTTGATGATGTTGATAGTGGTAAAATATAAAATGAGAGAATGAGAAGTGCAATGGCAGTTATGAATGCAATGATCAATGCAACTAATGCTAACCACCATGCCGAAGATAAATAACCGATATGAGATGTTTTGCCTTTACCAGCAAATAAACCAATTGTTGCAGATAAAAAGATTTCTAAAATAGAAAAACAAAATGTTCGATGTTCTTCGAAATCGAAGTTGAAGAGAAAAAAAAACCTGTGATGAACATTGACATCGATGCAGCAAAAAATAAAAGACCCATCGATGTTTGACATAAACCAATTATTAACAAAATTCCCGTTATAACAAAAAATACAAAGGCAACTACTTCTAACGATTGACTTGTTCGAATAAAATCTATTCAAAAATACTTTTCTTTTCTTTTTTTTAGAAAATAAATGAAATAAATGAACCTGGTGGACCGATAAATGCTGCATTCGTTGTATTTGTTGGATAACTTCTCGCACTCCAATCCGAACAACGATCATAACCAAGAATCTATTCACACAAATCAACAACAACAAAAACCGATCGAATGAAATTTGAAAATACTTCAATGTCACATAAACGCCAAATTCCAAGTTTAATTGGAATCGATGTATAAACAATCCAATCGGATAAACAAAATGAAATGACATAGATAATCAATGCTAAGAAATAGGACACAACAGATATCCAAAGGCTGATCAAACCTTTTGAACCATTGACGCGAACAAGATTCATTTCGATTCAATTCAAACAATTCAAATGAAACAAACAAACACAACACAACATGTGAGACAGGTCAACGTCACTCAACCAGAACATCTTTTTTCGTATTTCAACAACCATTCGTTCATTTGTTTTACGATCAAAACACAATGTCATCATTTCAATACTTTTTATTACCAAATTATGTAACACAAAGAAAAAAACGATACAAACTACTTTTTTTCTTTTTCTTTTTTTATCTAAAAAAAGACGATGAATCGATGTGAAGAGTCAAGTGGAAAGAATTGGATTGAAGAAAAGAATGTTAAATGGAAAAGATAAAACACAAAATCTGTGAGATATTCTCATCATTAGAAGGTTAATTGTCATTAGTCGTTGTTGAGTAGTCATAACAAACTTGTGTTTGTCTTTCTTTAGAAACGAGTTCGATGATTTATTTGCAACGAGAGAGAAAAGAAAGAGAGTCTCTTTTACATCATCGTCATCATCGAAAGACAATGCTCATAAAATGAATCTTTTAGCTTGAGGCAAATTGACAAGATTGTTCAAGGAGAATGAGTCATTTCTCTTGAGAAGAATAGAGCTCATTACATCGATCTCATTCTTTTTTTTTTGTTTTATGTAATATTGATGTTAAATATATTTGATATCCGATAGATGATGACAATTTCAATACGAATCGATACGGTAAGATGAGCACATCGCCTATACATTTACAATCAACAAAAAAAGAAAGAAACTCGAATTCAACGTCGTTCTTTTTTCTTTTTTCTTTTCTTTTTTTTGATTTGATTCGATTGATTGTCGTTTGTTAAGCCCGAAGTGTTGATGTTTTCAAGTTTAATAAGAATAACAAAAGAAGAGGAACTACGTAGGAGATCAAACAAATAACTTTTTCATCTTTTTTTTTTTAGTTCAAGGATTAATTATTCGAGTAAGAAACGAGCGAGAAGAAAAGTTCATCGATGAAATAGAATTGACCTCTGATGATGCAAAATTTCCCCCTGTCGTTTTTTTTTGTTTAATGAAATGAAAATGAATTGAGTTCATTAGATATTTGACACATCCCAGTTGTGTTCTTTGTAAAGCTTGTCGTCGCGAATAGACAATTAACATATTGATCATTTGTTGAGAAAGAAAAAGAGAGAGAGAGAGAAAGAGACAGTTAACAAGAATGTTTTATGTTCTTTTGTAGATCTTGATCGATTAGTCTTTTATTTGAGATTGATGAATAGAATCAATGTTGATCTTGTTGATTTGTTGTTGTATTGGATTATTAAATGGAATTCAAATAGATAATCAATTTGTTGAACAACCCAAAGATATCGAAACAATTCTTGGTTCAACAATCATTCTTCGTTGTCGAACTCAACCAATTCATCCGAGTCAAGTTACTTGGTGTAAAAACGATTTTTGTACATTAGGCAAAACAAGAGATTTACCTTTTTATCCTCGTTATGAAATTATTGGAGATGCCAATCAAGGTGAACATCATTTTCAAATTGAAAATGTTTCCTTGGACGATATTGGAATGTATCAATGTCAAATTCGAGCTGGACCAAAACGAGCTGGTTCCATGTCAAGAAAAGCCAAATTAACTATTCTACGTAATTCATTGATTCTTCTTTGTTTTGAAATATTTTGTTTTGTTTTTAATTGAAATAGAAATTCCAACAAGTTTATCAATTGATGATCCCGTTGTGTTAATAGAAAATGTTGAATCATTTGTAATTTGTCGTTCGACAAATGGAATGCCCGAAGCGAAATTAACTTGGAATTATCCTCAATCAATAAAAACGATTTCTAAAGTTGATTATGCATTAATCTCTGATGAATCATTACGAAATTCAATATCAAATCTGAGTTTAATTGCCAATGAATCTCATCATGGTAAATCGATTCAGTGTCAAGCACATTCAGCAGCCATTGAAACACTCAATCGAACTCTTGTGACAAATCAAACTATTCGAATACATTTTCAACCGAAATTAAAATTGATTTTCAGTGGAAATGAAAATGAAAATTCGAATGTGACAATTCGTTGTCAAATCGAATCTCGTCCAGATGTTTATCGAATTGAATGGTTCAATGGAACACATTCACTTCAACGAACAAATCAAACACAAATCAATTTCACTCTAACAAGATTTATGCATCGAAATCTTCTCATTTGTCAAGCGACAAATCAAATCGGAACAACAAATCAATCGATTCAACTCAATGTCAATTGTAATTATTCAATTTCATCAACATGTTTTTTTTTTTTCATTTTTGAATCTATTTTAGATCGACCTGTTTTCGTTGAGAATTCTTCGGTTGTTTTAGTCGATGAAGGTGAATCAGCTAAATTAGAATGTTTAGTTGATAGTTCTCCTCGTTGTCAAATCTCGTGGATCTTTAAAAATAAACTTTTAATTGAAAATGTCGAATCAGTTGTAATCAATAAAATTCAATCGAAGAAACACATTGGTTTTTATGTTTGTCAAGCGAATCATTCGATATTTGGATTATTTAATCGAACGATTCGAGTTGCTTTGAAAACACCACCGGAAATCATCGAACAAAATGAAATCTATTCAGGTTATGTTCAACAATCGATTTCACTCGTTTGTCGACTTTCAAAAGATTTGCCTCTGGAAAATTTGTTTTGGTCTCGTCAAGATCAAACAAATATTCTTTCCAATCATAAATATCGAATCAATCGAAATGAAAGCAAAGATTTTATTCAATCGGAATTGATCATTGAAAATCTTTCAATGAAAGATCAAGGAATTTATCTTTGTACAGCAACGAATCAATTTGGATCGTCGATTCATCAAATTCAATTGAAAATTGTTCATTTCAAATATTTCTTCTTTCGAAATTTGTTTTTCTACGGATCGATTTCATTGGCAATTCTACTGACATGTGTTTTTATTTCGTTTATTTTTCTAAATTATTCGAAACAACATCATCATCGTCAACTAACCAACAAATCTTCGTTAACCGATCCAACGAATTCGTCGTTTCATAAACAATTGACTCAAATCGATGATTCTGAAGTTTGTCTTTGATCTTTGATTTTCATGACGATTGTCTTTTGTTTTGTTTAGGATCATTTATTCGAAGACGATTTTATTTCTTATCAAACTCAGTCAAGAAGATTTTCAACAGTTGTTTAAATTCAAACACATATTTTCTACATTAACTTTTAACATCTCGAATTCGAGTTCAAACATTGTAAAAGTGTTTTTTTTTATTTCTAAGTTCAATATTATTCACAAAAGTAAAAGATAACAAAACAAAAAAAAAACTTTGTCATCTGTTGATAAATGTTATTGAACTTGTGATAAACAACGGCAAACTCAAAAGATAAGACTTTCTACTGTATAAAATCGAGTGTAAAATGATGGAAAAAAAAGGCAGATATTTAGTAATGATGTTATTGGTAATCGTTTGTTTGTCAATGATAATACGTTCAGTAGATTCTTCAAATGGTATGTATTTCAAATGTTTTGAATAAAGATTGTTGAAATGTTTTT
>ERZ778027.3277-NODE-3277-length-16781-cov-11.229523_pt1 | contig 16781 bp, 15 predicted proteins | sample MGYA00375757_ERZ778027 | MGnify/ENA primary metagenome ERZ778027 (study PRJEB29350, sample SAMN05389817) | bioreactor metagenome | isolation source: Ammonium sulfate bioreactor | place: South Africa: University of Cape Town | collected 2014-02-18 ... | reverse complement strand
AGTGAAACAAAACAAAAATTTTAATTTCTGATCAGAATTTCCCCAACGGACTCTAAAGATTTTGGTTACAATTTCAATCTCGAACAATTTCGTTATTTAACAGTGTGGAATGAAGCAGAATCACGTCGTGAAGCTCATATTGAAAGTTTATGTTCGCAACAAGTTCAATGCAAACATTTTCCAGATAAATCCATTGAATTCGAAAAAGGTGAACGAATTAATATTGCATCAAGTTATAAATATACAAAAGAACGAATTCAAACTCTTCTATCAAATGCTGGTTTTCATTTTGAAAATGTATGGAACGATGAAAAGAATTGGTATAGTGTCGTATTAGCACGAATTCCGGATAAATAAAAAGAAAAATTTTTTTTTTTGAAAAATAAAAAAAAAGAAATTAATATGATGGGTCATAAGCGTAGAGTAACCGAGTCACTTCACGTCGAGCTGAAAGTAAAGCTCCATGAGCAAAACCATACGAATCTTGACTTGTTGCTTCGCCAGCAAATAACAAACGATCACCGATTGGCTCACCTAAATACGATGGATCTTCGTATTTTTGATTGACAGATATATATGAATAGGATCCCAATGAAAATGGATCTTCTCGCCATGTTGTTAGATAACTTTCACTTGGCATTGGAATATCCGTATTAGGAAACATTTCTTGTAATGTTAAATGTATATCGGAAATCATTTTTTGTTTATCATTGATAAACTGTTGTCGATATTCTGAATTGCCTGGAAAGAAACTAATCAACGCTGGTTTATCATTCCATTTATTTAAATTAACCCAATAACCGAAATGAGTAATTTTCGGTGAAACTCGTAGAAAATATAAATGTGTGGAATTCCACCATGCTTTATCCCAAACGAGAATCGCCTTTTCTAAATGACCGTAACCTAATCGATCGATAGCATTTAATTTCCATCGTGGAAGTGCCGGTTCAAAAGTGATCTGCCGAGATTTTAACACTCCTAATGGAACAGTCATAAGAACATATCTCGATCGATAAGTACGTCCATCTTGAGTTAAAACTTCAACACTTGTATCTTTAACATTGACTTGTTTAACAATTTTATTCAATTGTATTTCACCAGCAGATTTGGCTATATAATCTGTCAATGCCATAAAACCATCTTGATGAAACATATGTTCTTCACCATAAAAAACTGTTGTTAGATCAAGAACACCTTTAGCACTGATTTCATTTAATTGAGCACCTTCAGTATTTTCAATTAAATAATGTAATGAACTATAGAATATTTCTTCTTGTTTCGAATCGAATTGTTTTTCTTTAACAAATAATGTTGCATAATGTCCAAATGAAATATCGGCCGATGCTAAACGTGTTTCTTCACGTACAAATCTCATAAATTCATCGAGCCAATCGACAACATCTTCGGCAAGATTATTATCATTGGAAAATATTTGAAAATCTAATGCTTCAGTACCACGTGTTGGTAGATTTGCTTCTTGAGTTAAATCCCACAATGGATTCGAATAGATTCCAGTTGGAATACTACCATGAATACCATGAATCCATGTTGCACCGAGATCGACAACATGACCTTGTTCGGAACGGATTGAATGGATGCGACCACCTGTTCGATTTCGTCCTTCTAAAATCAATGTTTTCACACCTTGTTCGCCTAGTAAACGACCGGCTTCTAATCCCGATATACCAGCACCGATGATCAATACATCAGCATCGAATTGATCTGATGATTCAGAGAGATCATCATTAATGTTCGACTAAATATGTAACAAAATAAATAATATGTAAACAAAAAAAAACAAAACAACAGTAACATACGTCAAGGGACACTGAGGGTGTGTGACCACTGACGATACTGCATATCGACAGAATCAATAGAAGTTTCATTGTAACGATAACGACGTAAATAAGCCACTTGGAAATCGTTTAATTGAAAGAAAATAATCTTGAAATTAATTTCTATAAATCCCTAACGAAAACACGTTTAAATCACAATTATTTATGATTATAACATATTAAGTTGACTGCTATATATTCAATAACAACTAATCCTAGTCAAATGCCGACAACAATATCCATCTAGCCTTTACACTAAAATTAAGATATTAACAATGATTATTCAATCGATATAACCTTTCGAAAGGAGTAAGCATTCTAGTCATCATTGAATAAATACCAGTTTAAACTCAAAAATCATGTCTCATCAAAAGTAGACTAAAGCTAATATTTTGTTCTCATAATAAGTAAATCATCAAAAAACAATAAGACATTTTATGATGTTGTCTACTTCCTAATATCGTCGATTTTAGGATTAGAAGATAAAAATATCAAGGTCTTTTTCACCACATGTACATGCATTTATTTATTTAGAAGAGAACGAAAGAAAGAAGGAACATAACTTTGACTTTTAGATCTATTCGTATTTGATGAGAAAGAAAACTTATGTTTAGTAGGAACGTAAAAAGGTGGGCCTAGTTTGCTCATTGATAATCCAAATGTCGATTCAATTCTTTTCAAAAATTCTAATCGATTTTCACCAGGTAAAACTTTTATTGGTTTTACATCCGGCATACCATTGAACGTAACCGAACCTTCAGGCATTAGTTCCGTTTGTTTTCCACTACTTAACCTTTCCAACTGTGGAATTGTACATAATTCATACCAAATTGTTAATCGACGTTCTTGTTGTGAAGGATAAATGACTCGATGAATACCTGGTTTCAATCGATTATTTGTCAATTGAGATGCAGCTTCTCCTAGCCAAATAACGCCGATACCTGATTCTACAGGTGCATCGATCCATTGATCAGTGACTCGGTCTTTTAGTTGAAGACCTTGACACGTTGATAAAATACTTATGGAAAATAATCCAGGATCATAATGCGCAACACAGTTAACTTCATCGATTGATTTTGCATCGTTCGATGTTTCAGAACAGGTTTTCGTGTTAAAATAAGAAACAATATCGAGCATACCGAAATGTTCTTCTTTTAAAGATAAATCAGCTTTTTTAATGAGAGTTGGCAATGATGGTTTTTCTTGAAATACACAATGTTGATCGAGTATTTCAATTAAACGTTTCGTAACAGCATCGAAAGCTTGAGAAAGATAGTTCACTGGCTCTACGATAGTGCCATATACAGGAAATAGCCCTTTCTCGACCATATCTCTGAAATAACTTCCCGTTAACAATTTGAATCCTTCTTTATGATCGACTTTTGAATATCCATAGATTTTTTCTGCATTTGAATATGTCGCATGTCCAGCATTATCAACGAAAAATTTCGTTAAATCATTAATTACATCTGGCGCCAGTATTAATTCCTTTGGTAATGTTACAAAACACCATCCATTTTGTTCGAATTGTGTTTGCATTTGTTTAACTTCATTTGCATCATTTTCATTAAGTATTTTATTCAAATCGATAGTCATCTTTTTTTATAATCTGAAATACGTAAATTTCTGCTTTATAAAGCACGAAATGTCTTGCACAATATTTGTTTTTCTTCTCGCAATATTAAGTAGTCGTGGCGTATATGAATCATTTATTTATTAATATTTGACGTAAAAGAAAAATCATGTTTAGTAGCAACATAATGTGCTGAACCAACCTTGCTCATTGATAATCCTCGTGACATTTCAATTCTTTTTAAGAATTGCAGTCGAGTTTCACCCTCAAGAACTTTTATTGGACCCGCATCCAGCAAACCATCAAACATTACAGTTCCACCAGGCATTGGTTCAGTTTTATTTTTATCACTCAAGTTTTCTAATTGTTGAGTTGTACATAATTCATACCAAATTGTTAATCGACGTTCTTGTTCTACAGGATAGATCACTCGGTGAATACCTGGTTTCAACCGGTTATTAGTTATTCGAGATGCAGCTTCTCCTAACCAGATCACGCCAAGATTCGATTCTAGTGGTCCATCGATCCATTGACCAGTGCTTCGATCTTGCAATTGAAGACCTTGGAAAGTTGAGAGAATACTAATCGATAATAGTCCTGGATCATAATGTGCAACACAATTCACTTCATTAGTCGAGCTTGCATTATTGGAAGTTTCCGAACTGCTTTTCTGATTAAAATAAGAAACAATATCGAGCATACCGAAATGTTCTTCGTTTAATGGTAAATCAGCTTTTTCAATCAATGTTAACAATGATGGTTTTTCTTGAAATACACAATGTTGATCGAGTATTTCAATCAAACGTTTTGTAACAGTATCTAAGGCTTGAGATAAATAATTTAATGACTCCGCAAGACCTCTATTTCCAGGAACTAATCCTTTATTTACCATCATTTGAAAATAACTTCCTGTCAATAATTTAATTCCTTCTTTATGATCAACTTTTGAGTATCCATAGATTTGTGCTGAATTTGAAAATCTCAAATTTCCAGCATTATGATGGAAAAATATCTTTAAATCATCAATTAACCTGTGTGTCGGTATTAATTCTTTTGGTAACGTTACAAAACACCATCCGTTTTGTTCCAGTTGTGTTTGCATTTGTTTAACTTCATTTGCATCATTTCCATTGAGTATTTTATTCAAATCAATATTCATGTTTATAGGTTAGTTTAAAAAAATGTTACTCGCTTTTATAAACAGCGAAATGTCTTGCACAACATTTGTTTCTTTTCTCGTAATGCTAGTAGTCAAGGAACATGAGTCATTTATTTATTTGTCAGCGTTCGATTTAAAAGGAAAGTCATGTTCAGCAAGTTGAATATAATGTGGTTCGCCTGTTTTGCTTCCTGATATCCCGAATGACGATTCAATTCTTTTCAAAAATTCTAATCGATTTTCACCAGGTAAAACTTCTATCGGATCTACATCCGGCAAACCATCGAACGTAACCGAACCTTCAGGCATTAGTTCCGTTTGTTTTCCATCACTTAACCTTTCCAATTGTGGAATTGTACATAGTTCATACCAAATTGTTAATCGACGTTCTTGTTGTGAAGGATAAATGACTCGATGAATACCTGGTTTCAATCGATTATTTGTCAATTGAGATGCAGCTTCTCCTAGCCAAATAACGCCGATACCTGATTCTACAGGTGCATCGATCCATTGATCAGTGACTCGGTCTTTTAGTTGAAGACCTTGACACGTTGATAAAATACTTATGGAAAATAATCCAGGATCATAATGCGCAGCGCAATTTACTTCACTTGTTAATGCTGCATTGTGTGATGCTTGAGTTCCGCTTTTCTCATTAAAATAGGAAACAATATCGAGCATACCGAAATGTTCTTCGTTTAATGGTAAATCAGCTTTTTCAATCAATGTTGACAATGATGGTTTTTCTTGAAATACACAATGTTGATCGAGTACTTCAATGAAACGTTTCGTAACAGCATCGAATGCTTGGCACAGATAATTCATCTGAGTTAGAACATCACCATACGGGATAAATAATCCGTTACTGGTCATTTCTTTGAAATAACTTCCCGTTAATAATTTAAATCCTTCTTTATGATCAACTTTGGAATAACCGTAGATTTGCGCTTCATTCGAATATTCTTGTTTACTCTTGCCAGATTCGAAAAATGTTGACAAATTTTCAACTAATTTCGGGTCAGGTGTTAATTCTTTAGGTAATTTAACAAAACACCATCCATTTTGTTCGAATTGTGTTTGTATTTTTTTAACTTCATTTGCATCATTTCCATTGAGTATTTTATTCAAATCAATCTTCATGTTTGGCTTACTTTTAAGAAATGTTACTCGTGTTTACAGGCAGCGACATGTCTTGCACAACATTTGTTTCTGTTCCTTTTCTCGCAATATTAGTAGTCAAGGAATATGAGTCATTTATTGATTCTTAAGAAGTATGATGTAGAAAAATGTTTTATTCGTCAGCGTTAGATTTATAAGGAAGATTAAGTTCGGCAAAGTCAGTATAATATGGTATGCCTGTTTTGCTTGCTGATATCCCAAATGACTGTTCAGTTCTTTTTAAAAATGCTAACTTATTTTCATTAGGTCGAACATTGATTCCACCTGTGTGTAAAAGATTATCAAACATTACAGTTCCACCAGGCATTGGTTCAGTTTTATTTTTATCACTCAAGTTTTCTAATTGTTGAGTTGTACATAATTCATACCAAATTGTTAATCGACGTTCTTGTTCTACAGGATAGATCACTCGGTGAATACCCGGTTTCAATCGATTATTAGTTATTCGAGATGCTGCTTCTCCTAACCAAATAACGCCGATATTTGATTCTAATGGCCCATCGATCCATTGATCTGTGATTCGATCTTGCAATTGAAGACCCTGGAAAGTTGAGAGAATACTAATCGAGAGTAATCCAGGATCGTAATGTGCAACGCAATTTACTTCACTTGTTAATGCTGCATTGTTAGATGTTTGAATTCCACTTTTCTGATTAAAATAAGAAACAATATCGAGCATACCGAAGTGTTCATCTTTTAAAGGTAAATCAGCTTTTTCAATCAATGTTGACAACGATGGTTGTTCTTGAAATACACAATGTTGATCGAGTACTTCAATTAAACGCTTACTAACAATATCAAATGCTTGGCACAGATAATTCATCTGAGTTAAAACAGGACCATGCGGGATAAATAATCCATTACTAACCATATCTTTGAAATGACTTCCCGTTAATAATTTGAATCCTTCTTTATGATCAACTTTGGAATAACCGTAGATTTGCGCTTCATTCGAATATTCTTGTTTACTCTTATCAGATTCGAAAAATGTCGTTAGATCTTTAACTAATTTCGATTCAGGTATTAATTCTTTTGGTAATTTAACAAAACACCATCCATGTTGTTCGAATAGCGTTTGCATTTTTTTAATTTCTTGAGAATCATTGTGCTTGAGTATTTTTTTTAAATTCACGACCATGGTTTTTCTTCAAGTTCTGTTGACTGAGAAATTTTGGCGTTGAAAACGTCATTTTGCTCTGTTTCTATGCAAACAATATGAGTCACAATCTGAGTCATGTGTTTATTTTTATTGGATCAAAAAGAAAAAGATGCAAAGCTTTAAAAATAGTTCGTATTTTAAACAGTACGAGAAGTTATTTCACAAGTATGTTGCCAAACTTTATTCAACATTTCTTCAGCTCCTAATGTTTTATTTCTAATAACTTCACCTTTGTCATCAACATATCCACAGCCTTTTTCAGTTCCCAACATGCCATGTATCATATACTCAGCGCAATCTTCAGGACTCACGCCAAAGCCAGTAGCCATTAAGGCTTTTGCAGGCCATCGAGCATAGCATGGTAAACTATCGAGTAAAGGTGTTTTAACAGCACCTGGATATCCATGTGTAAATGTAACGTTAGCATTTTCTGATTGAGATCCAAGATATTGAATAACAAGATCCGTAAATGTAATAGCATGTGTAGCAGCTGCCGAAAGTGAATAACTATTTTCGAGTTCCATATCATTCCAATTGATTTTCGATGGATTACCTCGTTTAGCATCCAAAACAAACAGAACTTTGCCACCAAGTGAAGACGATCGAAGTAATGGCAACAGTTCTTGAACAAATAAAACTCGACCATAATAATGTAAAGCTAATTTATTGTCGATATTTTCTTTTGTTGGTGTACGACCAGCCATTGTTAAAATTCCTTGAGTTAAAACAAGCATATCAACAGCAGTGATTTTCTTTGCAACTGTTCGAATTTCAGACATTAAAGAAACATCAGCACGTAGAAAACTTCCATTCGAACCTAATTGTGGTAAGATTTCATTTGCAGCTGATTCATTACGTCCGATAATGGTTACATGAGCGTCTGGACAATGTTGACTGATCGCAATGGCAATTGCACGACCAATACCAGATGTACCACCAACAACAACGACACGAGGTGGTGGTTGTAAAGACGAGAGGATTCGCGCGTTTGCAGCTCGTAAAGCAGACATCGGTGTATATATAAAAAATATCTTTTTTCTTGGTTTGTTAATGAGTCATTCTTGTAGTTTTTATACTGATTTAAAGTGGAGGAACGATATGCGAATTGCTGACATCTATAGTATTTTTAACTATTCAGCAGTATGTAGTACGTATGTGAAAAGGATCGGTTATTAAAGCAGCTGCACATTTATCTCAATTTGAGAAAGAAAAATCATTTTCACTAATGTTCTTACTATTATTATACCATTTCCATCGTTCGATAATAGTGATACCCGAGAATAATACGATTTCATATCGAAAATCTTTGTGAAGCATTAACACCGAATTCATTCTGATGGTTCATACGATCCGAACAAAGTCGAAATGGACATCTGGTTGTGAGTCGATGGAAAATGTCACCAGCTGACTTTTCCTTCTCGAATATTAAAACTACACCTTTAGCTTTTTTCTCAGCAGTGTTTTATTCTTCGTTGTTTCTCTGAAAATGATGTCTATCCGAGTATCGACAAAATTAATTATTATACATCGAAAGAGTTCGATATGGCATGTACATATTCAAATTCTTGTTCATTTCTCAATCTAAAATATCTTTGCAGTTTTGTATGAAAGTTCATATCATATTATGTTTTTTGGTAAACTATTGTGAATATCACACCACCAATCATCGAGCGTCCTCATCTATTTATCTTATTTATACACATTTATAGAACTAGCGATGATGTATGCCTGTTCTTTTTTTTTTCTCTCTTAGCTATGTTATAATAACAGAACACTTACCTCCACACATATATATATATATTTCTTTTCTATATATGCATTGTAAGAGAAAGAAACAACATTACTTGTGAGCACGTGTTTTGTGTTTTAAGACGGAGAAAAAGAAACGACATAATATTTGCTCGTAATTCTCATGCATCAAACGTTTGATGTTGTTAATTTTTTTGTTCATCTTCGTTTGAAATTTAGTCTTTTTCTTGCTCCGATTTATTTATATGGTATTATCATAGCAAATGGTGATATTTTCTCATGGAAATTTCTTCTTGAATTTATTAATTTACACATTTTTCTTAATGGCGGTGTTTACGCATTAAATAGTTACTATGATCGAAACGAACGAGGACCTATTGGTGGTCTTGAAAATCCGCCAATGATTCGAGGTGATTCACTTTTCTATTTTGCTTGGTTCTGGAAATTAATCGGATTGTATTTCTCTATTCAATATTCATTATCATCCACATTCATCGTCAGTTATATCCTTTGTGTGTTCATGTCTGTCCTTTATTCACATCCAATGATTCGTTTCAAAAGTCGACCATTTGCAAGTCTTTCAATAGCTGTTTTTCTACAAGGTTTTCTTGTTTATTATCTTGGAACTATTTTAAATCCTACAAATCAAATATCATTTATTAAATTTTGGTTGGGAGCATTAGTCATTATTTTTCTTGTACTTGGTACTTATCCGTTAACACAAATCTATCAAATCGATCAAGATCAACGGCAAGGTGATCGAACATTTGCTGTTGTTTTCGGAGCAAAACGAACCTTTCAATTTGCATCGATCTGTTTGTTTGTCAGTGGTACATTGAATAGTCTATTGATTGGTTATTATTATCATTGGTGGGAAGGTGTTTTAATTGTCATCGGTTCGTTTTTATTTCAAATTGATCTTCGAAAATGGCAAACGAAATTTTTCCAACAAACAGTCATTGAAAATTTTCGAACTCTGCATCATTTATTTTCTATTCAAACAATCTTTCCATTTGTTTTTTGTCTGGCACATTTGTTGCATATTCTATGAAAATTCAAAGAAAAAAAAGAAAAAGAACAGTTAAAATGTTTCATTTCATTTACTTTTTTTTTCACATCGGCGACTTAAATAAAAGACAAACAGAATTTTTCAAATGGGAATAAACTCCTCGCAAGCTGGTGGTGCCGCCGTGCCCGTAAAACGTATTCATGTTAACATTAAAAAACCTAATCCAACTGAAAGTTCAAAAGAACATATCGTACAAAATTTTATTTTGATTTGGTTAGATTCAAATATTACTATTGCCGATAAAGAATGTCAATATGCAATCAATGAACTTCAACAGATCGGAAGTTGTTTCACAACATGTACAACATCCGATCAATGTAAACGGTTTATTGATAAAATACATGATGAACAAATATTCTTAGTTGTTTCGGGTCGAATTGGCAGAGATTTTGTACCAATCATTCATGAAAATAAACTTATTGATTCGATTTATGTGTTCTGTGGAAATGAAGCAGCACAAGATTGGACTAAGAAGTGGAAAAAAATTAAATTAATTTCCAATCAAATCGAACGTATCGGTCAAGCGTTGTCTGCCGATGTTGTTCAATGTGATCATGATCTTATTCCAACAAGTATATTGACATTAGACGATAATCTAACAACCAATTTCGAACGTATCGATCATTCATTTATGTATTCGCAATTATTAAAAGAAATCCTCTTGGATATGGTTTATGATAATGAAGCACATAATATTCTCGTTAAATTTTGTCAAGAACATTTTAAAAATAACGAAAAAGAATTAAAACGAATCAATGAATTCAAGGAAGACTATCCTCGACCATCACCTATTTGGTGGTATACACGTGAAGCATTTGCATATCGAATGTTAAATCATAGTTTACGTATACTTGAAATCGATACCATAGCAATGATGGGTTTCTTTATGAAAGATGTTCATGATCAAATTAAAAAGTTATATTTACAAAATTCGAATAAACAAGAAAAATTTACAGTTTATCGAGGTCAACGAATGTCAACAGAAGAATTTGACAGAATTGTGAAAAATATCAATGGTCTAATTACATTCAATAGTTTCCTATCGACAAGTACAGATGTTGAAACAGCAACAAAATTTTCACGTAATCAATGTGAACAATCGAATAAAGTACCGATCTTATTTCAAATGAAAATCGATCCAACACAAATGAAAACACCATTTACTACAGTGAAAGGTATTGGCTATTATGGTAATATAGAAGAAGAAATTCTCTTTTCAATGCATACAATATTTCGAATAAAAAGTGTTGAAAAAGATAAAGATGAAAACTGGAAGATTAAATTAGAATCGGTGGGTGATGATGATTTACAGATAACAAAATTAACAGAACAAATTCGACGAGAACTTGGCGAAGATAGTGCTGTTCATCGTCTTTGTCGATTGATGATTATTTTAAATGAATTCGATCGAGCTGAAGTCCTGTTGAATGTTCTTTGGCAGTCAACACCATCCACTGATCGACAAGCTTTAGCCAGAATCTTCTGTCAACAAGGATATATTAAATATAAAATACATAAATATAATGAAGCACTTCAATTGTATGAAGAAGCATGTAGAATACAAGAGAATTTAAAACCAAGACCTGATCTTGAATTAGCAATGACCTATGAAAATCTTGGTCTTTTTCATACGAACAAGGATCCATCAAAAGCATTGGACTATCATAAAAAAGCACTTGAAATTCGACAACGATGTTTACATCCGAAACATCCTAATCTAGCAACGAGTTACAATAATATTGGCCTGATTTATGATCAATTTGGTGAATTTCAAACAGCTTTAATATACTATGAAAAAACCATGGCTATCTATCGAGATTCACTTCCACCGAATCATCATTGGCTCGCAACACTCTTGAAAAATGCTGCACTTGCAGAAGCATCATTAAAACAATATGATTCGGCATTGAATCATTTACAGCAAGCACTCAATATACGAAATATAGTTTTTCCAAAAAATCATCCATCGATTGCTTCGATACATGTCATCATGGGAGATGTCTATCTACAGAAAGGTGACTATCAATTAGCAATAACATCCTATGACGAAACTATACAAATATCATTAATAAATGCTTGCAATCCAAATTATTCGGAAATAGCTTTGGTTTATTATAATCAATCGAAAGCTTATAATCATCTTAGACAACATCAACAGGCTATCAAATGTGCTGAACAAGCTGTTCATTTTGCTAACAAAATCTCAACATCATCGAATTCCGATGATTTATTGGAATATAAAAAACATTTAGATTCTTTTTTTTAAGAATGTAAATCATTTATTTGAAAATCAATAGCACAACTAAAATGTACTCTCAGTTAACACATCGACAGGTTGATGTAGCATATTTTGATGAAGCTGACCAATGACCATGCCATGTTAAATTAATTTTTCGACAGACACTGGGACATTTAGCATTTGCCTGTTGAGCATTTCTGAATATACCGGCAGTCATATCTCCATCAATAGGTTTGTCTGAAAATAAAAAGTCATGAAAATGATCATATACTTCTTCATGAACTTACCTTGTTCGAATTTGCCATCGAATTTACTGCCATCAGGCCATGTTCGTACACCTTTTCCATACATATAACCATCAACATAATCACCTTGATATTTTCCATTATTGACCCATATAAATGTACCGTATCCATGATATTTACCGTCTTTGAATTGTCCGATATAACGGTCTCCATTGCGGAATATATATAAACCTCGACCCGTTCTCTGATCGTCAATCCAATTGCCGATATATTTGTCACCATTGATCCATGTAAATGTACCTCGTCCATGTCGCTTATCATTAACCCAATTGCCTTCATATTTATCTCCAGACGGCCACAAGTATCCACCTCGACCATGTTTCATACCATTTTTACATTGACCTTCGTATTTATGTCCGTATGAATTATAAAAGGGACATTCTATGACAAAAAAAAATCAAGTTCAGTTTTCTGAATCATTTCAAATTTGCTAACCGTTTATGGGTGATGTAGGTTTTGGTTTGCTAGGTAATATCATTTGTGTTGGTATTGTTAAACGTGTCTTTGGTCCATATAACGATTGAATACTTTGTTGATCCTATAGAATACCAATGAAAAATGTAGAAATCTAACATCGACATAGTTGTTTGCCATGCTCACTTCTATTGGTAATAATTTATCTGGTTGAATATTATGATAAAATGGAAACATAAGTGCATTATTATGACGCGAATGTTCAAGGCCGAGAGCATGGCCTATTTCATGTGTAGCTACTAGTTTTAAATCGAAACTCATACCATCATTTCTAAATATTTTTCACATCGATCCAATAACGATATTCAATCATTGACTTACTTGTCAGACCAATTATCACTTGAATCAAAATGAACTGCGCCATCGTTTGAAGTGCCTGGAAGAAATGCATGAGCCAATACGCCACCCGGTCCATCGCCAAGTGAATATCCATCTCCGTGATCACCATAAACAAGAGCCAAACCAAAATCAACTTTTTCATTTTCATTCGCTTCACGAAATGTTAAATCCGTATATTTTGCCCATTCATTGAATGATTGTTGCATTGTTTGACGAGTATATTCTCTATTGAGTGGCGAATTACCGAAATCTAATTTCCATGTGAGTGTTCGATTCGTTGGCCTAGACAAAGCAACAAAAATCATAGAAACAACTGAAATATAATAACTCGTACCAGAGTTTATCTCTAGCAGAATATGATGCTGGTCCGTCAATCATACCACAACGTGCTGTATTCATTAATTTTGACGTCGTTTTATCGAATTTTCTCGTAACAGGCAAATGATAAGTTTTTTGAAATGATTCTATCATCGATTCGAAACTGACGTAACATGCTGGTCCATCTTCATTTGAACTACCTGGTTTTTCACATGGATTGAAACCAAGTTCCGTTAGTAATTTATTCGCATCGTCCTCGTTTTTAATCGAAACTTTATTCAAAGAACTTTCATCTTGTAAAAATCGATCTTTTGGTAAAGTAACGACAATGGTAAATAAAACACAAGTAAACGTTAAAAACAAAAATCTTTCCATTTCTCAAAGCGTTTGCAAGCAAAGAACGAGAATATATAGAGCTCGAAAATAATATATCTTTCCCTTTCTTATCTATTGATGATGGAAGCATAGAATGGGATAAATACCACAACGTACGCGACTCGAAAATAGCGATTGACTCATGGGATAAAATTTTCATTAGACATCACGTTGTCTTGTTGTTTTTTTTATTTAATGACGAAAAATGCGATTGAAAATGTCGTAAATAAATTTAGGAATAAGTCTCGATACTACAGAAAAAAATGTTTGATGTGTCGAACGTTGTAATACAAGTTCAGAATTATCGTTTGGCATTAAAATAGTTACAGATGATGCATTATTATTATTTGTCTTTGGTAGATCGACAAATTTATAATTATTTGTGTTTAAAACATTGTCAACATTGAATATATGATGTTGAATAATTAATCCTAATGTGGTCAACGCTAATTTTTCTTCAACAGCTGGTCCAAAATTTTGCCAATATTCACCGAAAACTCCATGAGAATCAGCTGGATTCAATTCTGACACACGAAAACCAGCTTTTGCTATATGAACAGTTAATCGATGCATATCTTGATCGAGAATTAATATCGGTATTCGTCCGTTATATCCTTCATTGAATACTTGAGTAAACGAATTAAATGTTGATGTTGTTCGATCTCGTTCAAAAATTGGTAATGCAAATACAATTGCACGAATATTTGTCAAATTCGATGTATAATTCTCTAGAACATATTTCATTGCTTGAGCTGATCGAGTACGAATCTGTTGATCAATTCCAATTTGTTTACCAGCAAATACACCTAAGCCAATACCAGTTTCGACGACAATCTCAATATTTTCTTGATTACACGCAAATAAACGTACATAAGCCATTCGAACTAGATCATTCCATAGACGATCATCATTCAATTGAACCAACGGATTCTTTTTCGCCATAAAATCTCGACCATTCGGAACTATTGGCAAGTTGGTCGATGGATCAAGATAGTAAACATCAGGCCAATTGGAAATATAGGTAAATATATCATTAATGTCATGTATTCGTCCGGCAAAGTCAATGCCAGTTACAGAAACGAGTTTTATTCGATGTGGCCACTGTTCATCGAGTGTTCGATGAATAACTTTTCCATCGAATTCCATGAGAATTGGACATGTACTTATTCGACAAACGAATTTCATTCGAAATGCTTCAGGACCCGATTGACTTCGACCCTGTAAAGCTTGTTGAAGAAACGAAGAATCAATGACTAAATCTGGATCGTTTAACGCATAAACAGTGTACGATTTTTGCCATTGAATGATTTCATCGATTGTCATTTCGAATTTTTGTTCCGAATTATTATTTGGAAATTGAATCGTCGGAATATTTCGATTGAATGGCGAAATTCGAAATGATTTCACGCCTTGAACAATATATTCATTGGAAATATTTTCGAAACCGAAATTTGCACGTAGGAAATTCTCCATTTGTATCGTTTCCGGTTCACAACGTCCACTCATTGCATATTTATCCATTGGAGATAATTTATTACTTAATTCATCGAATAGATTTCCTATTCGTTCGTCGAAGGGTTTCGATGCGTACACAGCCATGATGTAAAATGAAATGTTTTTCGTTTCTATCCTAACATGTGCGTTTGTTTTCTTCTTCTCTTCCTTTCAAATAGTGTGTAATTTATTTACTGATAAAAAGAAAACGAAAAAATATTCAAGAAAATGTCCAGTATGCTCGTCGATCGAGTGTTGTATAACTCGTGCAGGTGATATTTTGTCGTCGAAGTTCAACTAGAAGACGATGTGGTGGATATTGACAACTGTAACCGATTTTCGTTCGTTGTAATGCAGCTTTTTTCTTTCGTAAGAAATCGACCTACAGAAAAACAAGTGTAGACAGTTGATTATCGATAAAATTTGATTACAATCTGTTTGGTAACTGCATGATCTTCAATGTCTTTTAAATGAATGATGAATGGTCCCGTTCGTAAATTTTCTTGATCCCAAGAAATCATTTTTCAATGTGCAAAACCAACGAAGAAAAAACGAAATACATCAATGTCTATGATTTCTCTCGTTTTATTATTTAAAGAACGAATAAAAAAAAACAGAATTCCCTCTCGCATTTTCTTCCTTCGATAACAACTGATTAAACGTAAACAAAAAAGTTCGATTTGCACCTGTTGTGTGTGACCTTGAACAATTAATGACTCATGTTCCGGTCAGTTTCTTTTTCTTCTCGAAATGAACCAATAGAAAAACATGAGATCATGAGATATAAATACGAACGAAATAGCAGACTATTTCATTATCTGACAAATGGCTCGTTTTCTCTCTTCAATCATGATCATGACTCTTGTTTTTGTCTTAGTGTAAGTTTGTTTCTATTTGAATTTCGTAGAATTTTATTTTATTTTTCTATTCAGATTATATCAATCGAATAAAGCAATGGGTTTCGTATGTCCAGAAGAAGATATGGAAGGTGGATGTAAAAATGCTGATGAGTGTATCTATGCTGATCCTACTAATTGTTATGGATTTATTCAATGTACAGATTGGGGAAAGATCATTCGTAAAAAATGCAATTTTGGTCTTCAATGGAATGATAACATCAAAAATTGTGATCATCCACGTTATTCCACGTGTGGTCGTCGTCCTCGTTTCTTTTATTAATAAAAAAAAAAGATAGTTCTGATATATGAACTGAAATCTATTGTCTTTTGTTTGCGAGAATAAATATAAAGTGTATCACAAATAATTTCTCCATGTTCCATTGTTTGTATCGAATACAATTGTTGTATTGTATGTCACAGCGTTAGGTTTATTGAATGAGTAGGTAATAGCAGGTCCCGATGATGACTCTAAATTATTGTTGTCAAAGTTTATTCTTTCATAAGACTAAAGAAATTACTTTGTACACCAATCGTTGCTGATTGACCGCCATCTGGTATGTTAAAGTAAACGCATTTTACAATATTCGGTAGGTTTTCAAAGAAAATTATTTGAAA
>ERZ778027.3267-NODE-3267-length-16824-cov-11.369193_pt1 | contig 16824 bp, 21 predicted proteins | sample MGYA00375757_ERZ778027 | MGnify/ENA primary metagenome ERZ778027 (study PRJEB29350, sample SAMN05389817) | bioreactor metagenome | isolation source: Ammonium sulfate bioreactor | place: South Africa: University of Cape Town | collected 2014-02-18 ... | reverse complement strand
AATGTACCATCAGCCGATGATCTTGTTCGTGCAGGGTTTTTCTATACGGGTACTAAAACAATTGTCACTTGCTTCTATTGTAATGGTTCATTACAGAATTGGGGAGCCAGTGATAATCCAATGATTGAACATGCTCGATGGTTTCCTCATTGTGCGTACGCTAAACAACTTTGTGGAACTGAATTACATAGAAAAATTCAAGAATCAAAAAGAGCTCAACAGGGTATGTTCATATTTGTTATTGTGTTTCATAAAACTAATCTTTTTTTTTGTACAAATGTTTAGAACGAGCAAGAGTAAATGATCGTAGCAAACCAAATGGTGTAGGTGATATGATTACGGGCAGAGGACAGCTTAATATTTCTGATGAAAGTACACTTTCACGATTGGTTGCTGCCCGATTAGATCTGCCGATATCACAACGAATGCTTGATCTTAATTTCAAACTTTCGGTCATAAAGAGATGTTGGGAGGATCAGTTGAGATTAAAACGTATGATTAAAATACATTGAATAAAGTATTGGTTTTTGTATGATTTTTGCATTTTTAGGTGATGATTTTAGTAATATCTATGATTTATTTTTGGCTTGTCTTATTTTACAAAAGCAAATAGATTGTATTGATGGTAAAAAGGAAAACATTACTGTTCCTTCAGTTGTACTGAAAAGACTTCGAGAACTCGAACAGGAAGCAAACACACAACAACAGCCGAATCATGAATTAAATACAAATGCTATGGAAACATCAGGTTCTACAGATTCTGTCAATCAAGAAGAACCTGTCGTAAAAACAGAGGTGAAAAACGCAGAAACGGTGAAGAAGGTAAAAGAAGAGCAAAAAACTGGATCAAACGAAACATCACCAGAGAATCTCTGTGTTCTGTGTCTGGAAGAACAAAGACGTCTGGCTTGCATACCATGTGGACATTTAGCGACTTGTGTTCCGTGCGGTCATTCACTGAGATCATGCCCAATATGCAGAACGGCGATTGATGCCTTCGTACGGATTTACCTTTAAAGCTTTAAATGGTAAATCAGCAATTTGCGTATAATATACAAGAAAATTTTCTGCAAGCATTTCAACTGGAATCATGAATATTCTGATTTTAATTAGTTTTATTTTTTACATACAAAAGCTCTTATGGGTGCAGGTGAGAGAGATGTAACAATTAAGACTAGTTAGTTTTCAGTTATATTTTTGAACTGTTCAGTTCTAAATGTTTTTACTATTAAACAAGAATCTAAAACCGCATATTTTTTACGAATATTCAAACAATGTTCATAAGAAATATCATCAATTTTTCATAATTTTACGGGAAACAAAGATACGAAAATATAATCTTATCCATAAAATATTATCTAGTTGATGGGTATTATTTTGTATCTCCTACTGTACATTGGAAGAAGTTTTCGTGGAGATTGAATATGTCTATCCCAGTTTGGATAGCGTACCAAATTGTTGGGATTGCGATTTCCACAAAGGTGATGAATCATTAGATAGAACTAGCAATTCTATATATTCAGCAAAATGACTAATTGATTTGAAAAGGAAAATCCTTCATTATTACCCAAATGTATGTCAAAATATCTAATGTACAAAAAACCCATAGAATGCAAAAAGTTTATCTTTCCCATTTAGGTACATAGAGAGAGCGACGCCTATATTTTAATTTATTGGTGAAAAATCATCAAATTTATTTGGTTTTAATGAACAATACAATTGTTTTAGCATGGTATATTACAGCATACTAAATTTCTTATTAACATTTTTTATCGAAAAAACTCTTCAAGATTTCGAAAGCATGCTTATATAATGACTCATTCATTGCGTCATTGATTTTTTCCACTTCTCTATGTTCCTATTTGGGAGACCGGTAAAACCCAAATAACAACTATCTAGAGATATATAAACATCGTTTTTTAGTTAGATATGGTATTCAGTATATATCTAACTTATAAAATCTATTCAATAACATATTATGAAGACAGCAAACTGCTCATCGACTTCAATACTCCATAAGACTTCTATTCTTGGTAATCAATTAATAGTAAAACATGGAATTTATTCATCATCGCACATGAAAGCCGCTGGATTTCATTACATTAATAAAGATGATACCGTTCGTTGCGATCAATGTCAATTAGAAGTATCCAATTGGACACAAGATATGAGTCCATTTATTATTCATAAGCAACGTAGCCCAATGTGTCCATTTATTCAATCGATAGTACCGTCTCAATCACTAGATACAAATGAAAAACCTGCTAAACGTTTGAAAGGAGAGTCTTCTTCATCATATGAACTAATGGAAACCGAATCACTTAAACAAGTGCGAAAACGAGGATTTTCTCATTGGCCACATTCTTATAAACTAGCTGTTGATCAATTCATCGACGCAGGATTCTTTAGTTGTAACGTAGGCGATCGAGTTATTTGTATTTATTGTAACAAAATTCTTCAAAAATGGACTTCAACCGACGATCCATGTGAAGTACACAAAAAAATTTCTCCTAACTGTCCCTATGTCACAAATATGTTGACGCATTCTAAACAATCACCAGCACTTCCTGTTGTTAACAATGTTTCCAGCGAAACAAGTGTACTTCCAACTTCGATTTCTTGCCAACAAGTAATGACAACCGAGCCCATGCATATTCGTTATAAAGAATTACCGAAACGATATGCATCTTTCGAAAATTTTCCAACAGAAAATCTACCATCAGTGGATGATTTTGTTCGTGCAGGATTTTTTTATACCGGTACAGGAACTATTGTTACTTGTTTCTACTGTAACGGTTCATTGCAAAATTGGGATGCAACAGATAAACCAATAATTGAACATGCACGATGGTTTTCCCACTGTGGTTATATAAGACAATTGTGTGGAGAACAATTATTTCAACGAATTCAACAGAAAAAAGGTATGTAATCGATTTTTTTGTATTCATATTCATAGAAAATGAATTCTAATTTCTCGTTTTAGAATTAGTCAAACAGTCCAATCAAAATGCTACAAATGTATTATCTCTTGATGAAGAAACTCTACGGCGATATGTTGCTGCTCGAATCGATTTACAAATGTCTCAGCGTATGCTCGATTCTGATTTCAAATATTCGATTGTAAAACGATGTTGGGAAGATCAACTTAGATTAAAACGTAAGTCATCGATCTGTCAACAAACAAAAATCTAACTTTTGTTCATTTCTATTTTAGATGATGATTTCGTTAGTGAAACTGATTTATTCATGGCTTGTACAATTCTTCAAAAACAAATCGACCTGATTAATGGACGAAAAGAAAACATCCTCATGCCAAAAGAAGCCATGGACGGAATTGGTAATCAAGAGAAAAAAGAAACAAAATCTATTCTAACCGACACAACAAACACAGAAAAGAAAAGTGACGATTCATCGCCGGCAAACCCTTGTGCACTTTGTTTATCCGAAGAGAAATGTCTAGCCTTTATTCCTTGCGGTCATTTAGCGTCGTGCGTGCCTTGTGGCCATTCATTAAAATCATGTCCGATATGCCGGTCGGAAATCAAAGCATCAGTGCGGATCTATCTCTAATCATATAAGATAATTTGTTTATTTATTTTTTTATTTGCTTGTTATTTTCTAATTTTACATTTACAATACAAAAAAAATCAGAAGACAATCGAACGTTGTTTTTTTTTAATATTTTTATATTCTAATTATGTTTCATTATTAAGTCTAGCACCGATTTGTGTTATATTTATAGTTGAGTAAGATTAATTGTTGAATTTAAAGAAGCTATTGAATTGGCTGCTGTTGTTGATGATGAGGAGGAGGATAATAAATGGTATTGTGAAATGCTAATCGTCTTAGGAAACATGACGATAATAGAAATAATAAACCATAGACAATAGGCAAAGAAAAATGTTCGATCGAGTACAAGTGCCACGTCTTTCCAATCGTTGGCGTCTTTATTTGATTGATCAGTGTTTTCAACTTTTTTCTTCATATGTCGAAGATAATCTCGAACTTCTTTCAAATCATTTTCAATTGAACGTAGATTTAATTTCAATGCTGCCATGGTTTCATTTGTTGTTGGCAGATCTTCGCTGAGATCCAGTTGACTTTTTTGTTGTCGATGATAATCATGAAAACGTTGTTTTAATAATTTTAATTTCTTCGTAAATTCTTCTTCGTGATAATGTGGAGTTAGAAAAATCTGTTCTGGTAATAAAAGAGCACCGGGCGATGGTGGACCATAACGGGATGAAACACTTTCAGGTAATGTTACAATGGGCTTTGGAACCATACAATACATTCGAGCTAGATTGTCGAGAAAAATACGACGAATTGTTGGAGGAATTCCCTGACGTCGATCACCACGAACATAAATATGTATGACTGTTGTCGCAAGAACAGCAGTAACAGACACAACAACCATATTAACACAATAATAAGAGCCGATTTTTGGAGTACCACCACCAGCTAAAATGAAATTAAAGTTGATATATAGATATATATAGATTATTAATCAGGCGATAATTATGTTGTTGACATACCTGGCATAGACTCAGCTAATAGAAGTAATAAAAGAAATAGACCCGAGAAAATGGATACAGTTAAAATCATCTTTGCAGGCGATTCCGGCGGAATCCAAAAGACAACCATGGTCGCTGCTGAGAGTAATAGACAAGGTAGAATGAGAATATATCCGTACAGACCACCTTTTCGTTGAATAGTCATTCGGTATGTTAATAATGAATACGATTCATTTGTGATCGTATTTTCAGCTTCACGTGGTAAGACTTTCCATTCATTGGAAACAATATAGGATGTCATATCAATTTGAGGAGAATCATCTTTAAACGAAAGAAGCACTTTCGTACGATCATATGTCCACGAACGATATGTCAATGTACATTCATGCATATCGTACGGGAAATTAGTTATATCAAGAAAACAGATACTAAATTGCATCGTAGTTGGCACATAGAGAATATCGCCGGTATGTTGTATGACAGCTGAAATTTCACGCCAATCTTTTAAACGTTCATCAGCATAATTATACAAAACAACATCCTAGGAACAAGTCAATCAAAACACAGAAAAAGAGAAAGCAATTCTATCGTACCGGTGTCCAAATTGAATCAGCTGGTAGACAGACTGTTGCCAGGCCTCCGTAATCTTCCGGATCCCAAATTAAATTCATGTCTTGCCACATGAATGTCTTCCAGGTATTAGTCTGCATTTTTTGACCTGTCGAGCCGAGATCAAATAATTGTGTCAATGTCAAACCAAAATGTATCACCAATGGTTGAGAGATATTTCTTATCGGACGTGCATAAATCGTCGGATAACTATTTAATAAATCTCTAATAAGACGTTTTTCATGTGTTAATCGTCTCTTTTTTTGTGTATAATACGTTGAATTAGTTTTAATTGATGATGATGATTGATACTGATGATGTGATGAGACTTTTTCTTGCATTTGATCAGCATTGACACCAAAAAAATCTGTGCAAACAAAAAAGAATTTAAATAGGATGACGTCGACATGAATTATAAAAGAGAATAGCAAAGGATTAATAAAAGATACATGAAAATACAAATCATATTTAATATTAATCAATTTGATTAAATATGACCGAGCGAAGGAGAAGCAAGAAAAATATCGATTTTGTTTAAAATAAACACGCGAAAATTAGATTTGATTTTACCTTGAGAGTTTCTTTCCAAGATTTTCGACGATGATTGATCTTTTTGTTGTTGAATTTGCGATGAATGCGAAAGAACAATTGTTAAATTAAGTATAAGAAAAAAACATGTTAATGCAATAAGACGTAACAATGTTGGAATATGAAATGATCTTGATGTTTGATAGGTAAGATTCGCATGATCATCAATCAAATCAGTTGATTTTTCTTTTGCTAAATATTGACAATAGTAACACATAGTATTCTCACGACCGTTTCAATTAATATGGCCGTTCATCCAAGGAATTTATCTAAATAGAAAGGAAAAGTACAAGAAATAATTGTTTTATATGAGCATTTCATCACACAACTATTTCTTCTCAACAGATGTAATTACTTTAAAGAATGAAATGAAATGAAAAGAAAAGAAACGTCTTTTTTTCCCTCATTTCTCTTTCTCTATGTTTTTCTAGTCGAGCTTCTTTAAATAATGGTACCTGGTAGAATCGAGGAATACAGTATTTATCTTTGTATTTAGTGGATACAGTTAGATGAAGGCCAGAAGAAAATAGTTTTGACATTTATCTGACGACGGATTTGTTGCCGTTAGGCAAATTTTGTTTTTCCATTTTCTTTTCTTAATGCAAACTCATCGTAATGTTCCTTTCATCATTTTATAGTTCCAAGAAATAGAATGCTGGAAAACAAATAAATAAATATATACATATATCTGTCTATATATACATACATATATATATATTAATATCTGATTAAACTCGACAAAATGACATCGACAAATAAATAGAGAGCGTATGCTATTCTCGAGACTTGATTTGATTCGCATAAGAAAATTTGAAGATCTTGAAAGACAAAAAAAAAAGAAAATAAGACTTGACAAGTTGACACAATTAAATTTTCTTCTTCGCCTTCTTCTTTTTTTTTCTATAGTTGTAGTGGTGATTGCAATGAGAGTCTTCACCCTTCTGCTCATTTCCGCAAGGTCTTCCTATCTTGATGTCATCTACAATAGTTTGAGAACTATGGCACTCAATATGTATGAGTTAGTCGTTCTTTTTTTTAATATTCTTGACAAACTAACAACAGAAAGAAACGCACTGAAACAATGAGTAACACTCGTTCTTGAAACTTACCGAATATTAACTCGACAAAATGTCATTATGTTTTCACCTCATCTATCTACTTTTCTTTGCTCGAGATCTCATTTATTACATAGGAGAGAAGAAAAACTGACAATTCAGAATTGAGAAAAATATCTCGAGACTGGAAACACAGACAGCATCAATGATTTATTTATCTTGTTCTAATCGAATACATATGAGTTGCAAAAGAAGGAAGAAGCAGAAGAAGAAAAAATAAGAGGAAATATAACGAAGTGAATCTCATGATAATGCGAACAAATTTTTGATGCAATCTATGCATGTCTTCTTCAGGACTCAATTAGAAATGGTTTCCTATCGTCATGCACGTTGACGATGATGATATACATGCACAGTAATGTTTACTAGCAATCTTTCTCACACATATATATTCTCTAATGGTAAAAATAAGAAGAAGAGAAACTAATGTTTCAAACTGAGATAATATTAACAAAAATTCTCGAGGGACTTTGAGCTAACATGTCGATCGATTTGATACAAGTCTTTCTTTTTTATGAAACAAGAACAAGTCTACTCATAAAAAAAAAGAAGAGATAATATTCTACAGATAAAAGAACAATTGTTTATTACATCTATGACAATTATAAATTTCTGCGAAACATCAATATGATTAAAAGAAGAAGAAGGAGAAAAAGAACGATAATAAATCAGTATTAATGAGATGAGAATGAATAAATAATTGCTATTTAACAAATGTCACCTGGTTATCGAGATAAAGAACACTATAGTAGCAAATAATAGATGTTACAAAAAAGAGTGTATTAAGAGTTTTCTATGTTCTTTCTTTCCCTTTTTTGTGTGTGTCTCATCGAAAAACAAAGACTAGCAAGCACAAGACAAAAATCGCTCGCATTTCCTTCTTATGAATATGTGTTCTTTTTTTTCCTTCTTCTCCTTCTTCTTTTTCTGTTACTAGTTTTCTTATGATGTTATTCGTCTTCATCATCATCATCTTTTGTGTTGTTCGGCTTCTTCGTCGTTTCCTTCTTTCTCTCTATATTACGATACTAGATCTTTGCGTTTCTACTCCCAACACCAACACTGCCATCACTATCACCACTGCTACTATTCATTCATTCATTCATTCACTTATGTACATTCTTCTTTGCCTTAAGCTATCGAGCAACGAACAGAAATAATAAATAAAATACTCTAACTCGTTTTTCTTGTTCTTCTTCTTCTTCTCTTACTTTCCTTCATATCTTGAGCATTTCATGTTTCTTTCCAGCTCGTTCCCTATTTGCAACTTCTCTGTTTGTAAAGTTCGATTTACTAAGTCAATTAGAAATTAAATTATTCCGATAAAAAAAAAGAAACTTCAAGACAAAACACACACACGGACACGAATGATTGACGTTGAAGTACGATACGATCATCAATCGTTTAAAGTCGGTCTGACTTTTTAACTTCTCGGTTTTTTTTTGGCTTTCGGATTTGTCGCTGGTTAACAAGAGCGGAGAGAAGATTTTCTTTTTCCTATCGTGGGAGTAGTGAGGGTGTATTATCTCATATAATATCATTACAAATCGAATAAGAAATGCTTGCTTGAATATATCATATTGTATTTTAAAAATACATCATTTAATAATAATAAAAAACTAGTGTGAAAGAAAGAAAGGCAAAGAAAAAAAGAAATGAGAAAAGGAAGAAAATGACATTGACGGTAAATTGAACGTCATCGGAAAATAATCGAAACAACGTTAACATGATTTTAAACATGGTTATTTGTATTCATGCCGGTATAACAAACTCAAATATGAATGAAGTTGAAGAAGAAAAAAAATTGAGAAATACAGAACTGATGACGAATAAAAGTAATTATAATAATAAAATAACAGTTTATTTACCAGTATTTCTTTGACAGAATTATTGAGGAAGAAAAAAGAAAAAAGAGAAAAAGAAGAAGAAGAAGAAGAAGAAAAAAAGAAATGTTCTACAGCAATCTAAACACGAGTCTCGATACAATTGCTTGCTCGAATCCCGACCGCCCGCACTTTCCGTTCAAGACTACTTGACAAATGTATCATGATTCAATAACTGTTGTAATCGAAAATGCTTGTTTCAATCGCTGTTGTCGTTCTTCCCATTATTGTCCTTCAATATTACTAAAAGCGTCTTGCGTCTCCATGCGCATGATCAAGCAGTTAATGGCCAACTATCAAACTCGATTTATTGCACACGATGACAAAGCTGATTAGAAAACACTCAACTAGGAATAGACTAATCGTGTTGAGATAAGACTATAGTCAGTCATTTACGAGTAAAACAAAATACTTGTATGTGTGTGTGTGTATCTTTTATCGGATTAAAACGCCTGACTGATTGAAATAATTGATCAAATATATATTCATGAAATGCGTACTGAAAAAGATCAAGAGAGATTCTCGTTCTAATCTGATCAATTTTAATCGATTCGCCTTCAAATCGAACTCAAACTCATGTTCTCGATCATTTGCGACATCTTGTTTAAAAAAAAAATAAAAATTTTAAAGGCTATTGCTAATAGAATCACTAAGAATAAAATATGGTTACCGATAAATCATCATCGAAATTTAGTAAAAACAACAAAATTCTTAATTGATGACAACTAATAGTGATAATAGTTCCAATCAAATGGAACGTTTAACAACGTGTCCAGTTTGTTTGGATAAATTTCGTTCGCCTAAATTGCTGCCATGTATGCATACATTTTGTTTAACACCTTGTCTGACGAATCTTGTCGATCCACGAGCACGTTCATTACGTTGCCCAGAATGTCGTCGAGATCATCTGATACCAGCAGGTGAATTCATTTCGTTCTTATGAATAATAACGATTTCAAAAATGTTTAGGAGGAGTTCAAGCGTTTCCTGCTAATTTAACAATGATTGGTTTTCTTGATCTACAACCAAATATGTCTAGTCAACCGGATCGGTGTTTTATTTGTAGTGAACAAAAGCCAGCACTGACCAAATGTCATGATTGTTCGAAATTCATCTGTTCTGATTGTCGTGAAGCACATTTACGTGAAACATCTTATAATATCGGTTCACTTGTTAGTCAACTCCGTCGAACTTTGCCAAAGTTAAGTGATAAAATAGCTTCGTACGAACAACGTGTTCATACAGTTCGAACAAATCACGAGCAAATTCAACGAGAAATAACATTAGCTATTGCAACGTTAATTGAAGAATTAAAACATCGTGAAACAGCCTTATTTACGGAAGCTGAAGTTTACATGCAATCTCAATTAAGGTAATGAATAAAAATCTAACTAATGAATCGTTTTAATTGATTTATATAACGTATAGAATGTTTCGTTTACAACAAGAAACAGCCGAAGTTGAATTAGCGAGTGTGGCGAGTTTTTGTGAGTCAGTTGAAACGACAGCTTCCAGTGGTCAAGCTATGAACGATGTTGATCTAACAAATATGCGTTCGCAATGTACGCGTTATAGTCAACAGATCGACACATTACAATCTCAAATGCCTACTGAAGTGCAAAAGGTGAGCAGGTAATGAGGAGTGAAGATATAGATTAATCTAGTATAGATATTATCGATTAGTTGCGATTTACATTCGATAATCAAACAGGAATTACATCGGCGATTCAAAATTTTGGTCGGCTAATTGATCTATCAAAGACACAAACATCAACCACACAAGTTGTTCCTTTACAACAACAACAACAACAGCCAAGATATCCATCGCCACCAAATGCACCTCCTCAATCAGCGAATCATTATGTATCAACAGTACCACGAACAATGTACAATCAACATTGTAAATTTAAATCAATCAAACAAACAAAATGATTCGATTGATAAATTTTGTTTCAGATCGAAATCTCGAAGATCTCTACTACTCACGTAGTCCAGCACCATCACGACCACCAATGCCAGCACCATCATATGCAAATCGTGCATCACAAAATCCATTTTCTTCAAGTGTTGATAATCCTTTCGTTGATCTTAGTTTTACGCTTCCGGCTCGTGGTCCGTCTTCATCGTACACCGGTTCCTGGGAAGCACAGCCTCCTCCTCCTCGTCGTACGTCATCTATCTTCGGTCCAAATCCATTCAATGGAGCAACTCCTCGATCCTCCGCTCCACCACGACCTCCTGCTTCCGAGCAAACACCTCGTCGAAATCATATATCCAGCACTACTGCTGCTCGATCATTGGAAGGTGATGATCGTCCGATATTCGGTGGAGCTGGTAGTGGTGGTGGTCGAGGTCAAGTCCGACCTACTAATCCATCAATTCAAGAAGAACCATCTCCACCAGGCGGTGGTCTTCAACGGCGTGGAACATTTGTTCTCGAAGAGCCAAGTCTGCCTAATTTACCTCAATCCGGTGCTCAACGTCCTCGTGATACTGTTAACGTTCAAGAGTTATACAATGTTCGAGCACGTGATCGTGCTCAAACACCTGTGACATTCACTATTAATCTCAATGAAGCACCTCCACCGTCGACAAATCAAGCATCATAACAATATTCAATACTTCTGCTTCGATATCAGTTTTGCTCATTTTTTTTCTTTGTTTGTTTCATACAACTATCTTTATTTAAGTGTTTAATACACAAGTATTATTTGAAATGAAAAAAGAATCAAACAGAATACTCTCGTTTCAATTCCGTTGTGCCATTAAAGCTAAACGATGCTGATAATCAATCAAATCTTTTGTTTTGATTTTATTAACCTAAACACAAAAACATACAGACATAAAAACCAATTCAATTTAATGACTTACAATCTGTTCGTATTCTTTGATTTTGTTATTCAAATCGATAACTCGTTGTTTTAATTTCAAATGCGTTTCATTATGCTGCAATAATTGTGTATCTGTTTGTTCTAAACGTTCATAAGCGTTCGATAATTTCGTTCGTAATTCTTGATTTTCAATCGACATTTCTTGAACGATTTCGCTTTTCTGTTCGAGAATCGTTTCGATTTCATTGGTTAATTGTTGCGAATACAGACGAAGTTTATTTAAAATTGTATTTTGATTCGCAACAAGATCTTCGAGATGAGCTAATGATTGATGTCGTTCATGTTCGAGATTTTCGATTGTTGTTCGATAGTCTTGTTCGCGTTTATTAAGAATAACTGTTATAGCATCGATATTTTCTTCTCGTGATCGTTCAAGTGTTTGTTTGACACTTTTTAACATGAGATTTTCTCGTGTTAAACGATTGATTTCTTCGGTTAATTCGAGACAATGTTTTTTCGAATTTAATAATTCACTTTCGATATCATTGAGACGTGTTTGTGTTGAGCCAAGTTGATGACGAAGTTGAAGAGTATCCTATCGAATTCGAATAAATAAATAAAAGAAATCAATGAAGAAGATTTTACTTGATTGCTTTGTAATAATAACTTTTCGAAATCACTTCGAATTTGCATTGTATTCGCATTGGCTTGATCACGTTCGCGTGTTGCTTTTTGAATTTGAAGTTTAACGGAATCCGAAGCCTTGAAAATAAACAAACAAATAAACTCGATTCGATTGATCTAGTGAATTACTTGGCTGAGATTGATTTCTTCGCGTTGAATTCGATTTTTCCATTCATCTAAATCCGCTGCTAACGATGTTTTCTCACGAGCTAATCGATCAATGGTTAATTCGTATTGCGAACATTTATTTTCGATTTCTCGAATTTTGTCATTTGATTCTTTCAAACGTTCGTCACACGTTTTCTCAACTGTCTGTTTTTCTTCGAGAATTTTCTCGTTCATTTCATCGAGATATTTTTTCAAACGTTTTTGTGTTTCAGCAAGTTCGATTTTAATTTGATCACGTTCAACAGTTGCCTACGAACAAATTCGAAAAGAAAGAAAGACAGAAAAAACATCACAACATCCTACTTCATTCTTTTCGAATTGATTCTGTTCGACAATTTGAATACATTCTTGTAATTTAGCTAGTGTGCCTTGTTCTTTCGTTTGACATTCATCGAGTTTTATTTGCAATTGTTGTAGTTTACGTTTATTTGCTTCATTCTCTCTACAATTAACATTTTCTATGGCAAAAGACTGATGAGTTTAAAGAGAAATTACGTAATTATATCTGCAATTTTTTCATTATGTTCAGTTGAATGTTGACCAAACGGAAGAGCAGCACCACATTTAGCACAATTCATAAGTTCATTCGCGCCATGCCAAACTGTTTCATAAACACTTAATTTTTCTCTAAACGAAAACGAACACAAATCGATGATGTTTATTGAGAAATAAACGATTCTGTACTTGGTATCTTTCAAGTCGACTTCTAATTGTCGCATCTTTTTCGAATACAGATCGGCCATTTGTGACTAAATAATGAATTTCGAAGAATTGAAAAGAAAGAAAGAATGAAATGAAATTTACTTCTTTATCTGTTAGAGTTTGACCATCCTCGAGATTGATTAAACGAAGCATATCAGATACAAATGTACTACGAATTTCTTCGTGCAATCGATTATTATCTTCGATAAGTGTGAGAACATTGGCACGAAGTTTAGAATTTTCATCCTGCATTTTATAAGAAGAAAAAGAATGCTGACGGTTCATGCTTGTTTTCTAATCTTACACGTAATGCTTCGTTTTCATTTTTTAATCGATGACTTATCTCATCAGAAGCCTGGACAAGTAAATAGAGTTCATTTGATGCGGGTGTATCTTTCGATGCCTAGTGTTAATAATGATAGAAACAAACGAAAAAAAAATAAAGTGATAAGAAATAGAAAGTGTTAATGAGCTACTCGTAATGAACTAGAATGATGAGGGGGCGATGGTGAAGTCGAATTTTGACGATCTAATTGAGTGAGAAGATCACGAAGTTTATCGGCAGCTGTTAGTGATCTCCCTAAAATTACAAGAAAATAGGAATTCAAAATGAAAAACTGATGTCAAAAACCAAACCAGATGCAATGGATGCCATAGTGTATGAACAAATAAATCTCTGAGATTATTAATTTATTGACATAATTGATAAGAGAAAATAAAAAAAGATCATTATTGGTTGACATTCCATTTAGTAGACTGATCGTCGTCTTAGCAACGCAGATTACAACAAATTATAGGAGAAATTTAAGATTTATTTTGAATTTGATTTTGAAATTTTGATATAAATTATTTTTCATATTAAATTAATTCAAACAGTTCTCTAAGAGACAAATAATCAGAGAGATGTCGCTTCTCTTCGATTAGCAGCATAATGTCTCAGTCTTGAGGGTGGGATTATTATTTATTTTTCTAATCGGAATCTTTGGTGAATTATTAAATATTATTGTATTTTTTACACTAAAAACATTTCGACAAACGATTTGTTCATTTTATTTCCAAATAAAATGTTTACTTCATTAACAACTATGAATATTGCAACATTTTATCAATTTATTTCAATGACTAAATACAGAAAATGGAGTAATCTGCGATGTGCACATCATTGAAGGACTTTTCTTAATCATTTTTCGGTTTTAGCAAAGATTCAGTTGAACTTACCTCGCCATCGATTCATTTACACATTAGCAATAATTTTAAACCTTTCTTAGTACTCATTCTAAATGCACTGTCGTGTTATCAAAGTGTTTTTGCGCCGCAATAGTTAACTGTGAGAATCTTTGTTCTATTTTAAGAAAATTTTTAATTGCCGATTTAATCTTTAATATATCAATTTGCACATTACTTTAGCATGTTTTCAAAAAAGAAGGAAAGAACTACTTAAAAGATAATTGCTTACGACAAGTCTAGCATTAGAATAAATACCAGACGATTCTAACCGGTACATCCTAGAATGTTTTTAACAGACAACTGGATCAGTTAGAATCTTCTCTTAAGCTTTCACTCTATTTCAAAGTTGATATAGTATAGCTGGCAGATAAACTACAATGGCATCTGCATATACACTTGATACTCTACAAGAGATAACACAGCAACTAAATCTGTACGTTAATTTATTTATTTGTTTCATCGGTATTTTTGGTCAACTGTTAAATATTATTGTTTTTTCAACACTAAAAACATTTCGTGAGACAACTTGTTCCATTTATTTAATTACAACATCAATAGCTAATATTGGTGTTCTCATAGTTCTATTTTTACGTGTTTTATTTGATGGTATTGGTGGCATTTTCGTTTACACACCAAGCTTATGTAAACTTCGTTTCTTTATATCTGCAAGTTGTGCGATAGTTTCTTTAATATCAATGTGTTTTGCAACTATCAATCAATTTATCTCAATGACAAAATACAAACAATGGTGTAATCCACGAATTGCTCGTCATGTTCTTCTTGTTGTATCCATTTGTTCTATTCTTTACAATATTCCTGCATTAATTTATTTTGATACTTATTTAAGCTCATGTATCATTTCTAACACAATCTATAACACTTATTATACTTATTTTCATGTTTTAATTCTAATTTATTTCTTACCTCTATCGATAATCATGATATTTGTTATTCTTGCCTTTCATAGAATTCATTTGATTGCAAAAAGTCGACAAATTCATATTATTCGATTGAGCTGTGATCGACAATTGACAATCATGACTCTATTTCATGCTTGTTTTATTCTCATTGCTAGTATCCCATTTGTCGTATTTTTCATTTATTCACTAAATGTTCAAAGCAAAGAGCCAATGGTAATTGTTCGTAATCGATTTATATATACAGTTCTAGTTTTCTTCAATTATATCAATTATTCGGTAAGAAAGAATTGAATAATGAAATTGTTTTCGAAGTTTTTCTTTGTTTTAGTGTTCATTTTATATTTACTGTTGCGTATCGAAACGTTTCCGTAAACAACTTAGATATGTCTTAGCTAAAATTCATTTACAACAATGGCATAGTACTTGTGTCAATAATCAAGTAGTGCCAGATGAATTAGAAATCAATGTTAAATATCCTCAAATGATACCAGTTTCACTGAGTGTCATTGCAATTCATTGAAAGTTTTTTTCTTCTTCTTACTAATGATTTCAGTAGGAAAACGCCCAGATGCTTTTCTTGTTTAAAAAGATCAAACAACGAATAGTTTAATTAAATTTTGTTCGAAATACTTATTTGTAAATTAAAGAATACCAACAAGCAATGAAATACTAATGTGTAATATTAATTATAGTTCATAATTTCTACAGATTCTTAGCCGTTTTTTTTATCAGAAAAGCATTCGAATGTTGAGGGTTTATATTAATGACTGGATATAAACAATGGAATAACGTACGAGTAGCTCGTCGTCTTATTATTATCACTTGTATTTTCTGGTTTATTTATAATATTCCTTCATTTATCTATTTCGAAGCTTATCAAAACTCATGTGTCCTTGCAAATCCAATTTATCATCAATATTATACTTATTTTCATATGATTACTATACTCATATGCATGCCTCTGTTTGTTATAATGATGTTTGCTATTCTTGCATATCGGCAAATTTGTACTTCAATATACCATTTGTTATAGCCTATATAATTATGTTCAACATGTATACTAAAGACTCCGATGTATATATTCGAAATCAATTTATTTATACAATTACAATTCTTTTGTATATATGGCCTATTCAGTAAGCAAAATCTATTTGAACAAAAGAAGAAAATATAAATTGCAGTTTTTATATTTTCAGTGTTCATTTTATGTTTATTGTTGTGTATCGAAACGTTTTCGTCGGCAAGTCAAATATGTTTTATTTGAAATTCACTACAATCGATGGCGAGAATATATAAATCCTATTCTTAATAATCAAATCCGACCACATCAAAATGAACTGTTCAGTTAATAAAACAACATTTTCTGAAAATATTAATAAATGATCATGCAGAATAGGTTGTATTTATTACTTAGCTAAAGGTATAACAAGAGTCCACAGGTAGTGGTTTTTGTCACTCAATGGTTTCAACTATATAGAACTGGATTTATGGCATCAATGGTATTTAGTTCGATTCTTTTTCTATTGTAGACTCCGTGGCGCAACGGTAGCGCGTCTGACTCCAGATCAGAAGGTTGCGTGTTC
>ERZ778027.3261-NODE-3261-length-16856-cov-11.721743_pt1 | contig 16856 bp, 22 predicted proteins | sample MGYA00375757_ERZ778027 | MGnify/ENA primary metagenome ERZ778027 (study PRJEB29350, sample SAMN05389817) | bioreactor metagenome | isolation source: Ammonium sulfate bioreactor | place: South Africa: University of Cape Town | collected 2014-02-18 ... | reverse complement strand
GTAATTCTTTGAATCTATTAGCTGGCCCATATGGAATAGCACGTCTTCCTATGTCGAAAACATTTTATGTTTCTGACACTTATAATTATCGAATAATGTATTTCGTTGTTGGGAACGAAAATGGTACAGTTATCGCTGGAGGTAATGGAAATGGTCTAAATGGGAATCAGTTATCAACGCCTGTAGATCTTCAGTTTGATGCTCCATCAAATAGGATTTTAATTGCTAACTGTGGTGGCAACAATGTTATATGGTGGACACTCGGTGCCTCTAACTGGACATTGATTGCTGATAGCTCGGCTGGAATTGGTGGATGTCCAAGAGGTGTAATGATAGATCCTATGGGTAATATCTATATTGCTGATAATGGCAGACATCGAATACAATTTTATCCTGTTGATACCATAAACGGTACTACGATTGCTGGTACTACAAACTTCGCTGGCAGCAATGCTTCTCTTTTGGTATATCCTGTTTCAGTAGTGCTTGATAGTCAATTGAATTTATATGTGTCTGATTACAATAATCATCGAGTACAGAAATTCATGCGCTATTAAAAAATACTTTAAGCATTATCCTCACATAAACAAGCAATAAAAATATGAAAAGAAGAAGATGATAAGCAGCATGTTGCACCATCACGACGATGAAAATGTTCCCAAATTCGATTTTCACTCCAATATTTCCAATCGTTATCTTTCCATTCTTTATTATTACGAATCCATTGCCAATTTCGTAAATCATTAGCATAATACCAATCACGACATTTTCCACATAAAATACATGGACGACCTTTACAATCCAGTTCTCTGTACGTTCCACTCACACCGAATTCATAGTTTTCTAAATAATATGTGATTTGATTTCTTGAAACTAAAATATTTACGTACCTGATGTTTGTTCGACAATACGAACTTGTTTCAAAGTATCTTCAAGATTTCTCTGTATAGAATTCATTCCAATGATACGATATTCTGTTCGTTTTGGTAAGAGTAGTTCTTCCATTTCTTCCATAAGATCAGTTATATAATCGGCTATATATTCTTTAATTTTCAATACATGCGTATATTCATGTTTGGAAATAAGATTTTCAAAAGATCTCTTATTATTTGCTAATGTTATTTGTTTATTATGCAATGGTAATAGATAATTATCAATTAATAAATTATTTTTCTCATCAATTTGACGAATTTTTAATTTTAATTTTTCTTCATAATTATCAATTGTTTTACGTAAATTATGAAATAATGTCGTAACAGTTTCAATATTATCATACTTAGTTTTATTTTGTAGACAATTTCCTTGTTCAACTGCTTTAATTAAACATGTTTGTAATCCTTGAAATTCAACTTGTACCTAGAAAATTAATTTACGCGAATTGTTTTTGACATTAAGGAACATTTTTCGACAAACTTGTTCTATAATATCTTGTGCAGCATCAACCACTGAAATCGTCGAATGATGTTGATGTTGTTTCGTTAGTTGACAATCGACACAAATCAATGTATCACAATTACACCAGTATTGTAGTTTCTCGTCAGGATGTATCGTACATCGTTGATATTCTCGTGGTTTTTGATCGATAGGAACTTTATGATGATTTGAAAGTGCTCGACCTTTATGAATACGTTTCCAACATCCTGAACAATATTCAACTGAACAGTTCAAACACCAAACAGTCGGTGTAGCTGATAGACATTCATAACATATTGGTAAATCTATAGATAGAAACGATCGAATGAGTTTTAAAATCCACAGCACAATGTTTATTTACTAGTCTGTACACTTTGGTTTTCTTTTTCTTCGACAATCGTTTGCATTGTACGAGGTGTGTATGCGTGAGATTATTCAAAATAGAAATAAAAAAAGCAACAACGAATAAATAGAAGTCTTATAGGGTTATATGATGAGAAAATAGATGTGACATCAATCAGCGCCATCTTGTCACCAAATGTGATTATGATAGGTAAATAAAATAATCGAATTAAATCGATTATTTTTCTTTCTCTTTTTTTTTGTTCATTATTGTCAACAAACAAACATGCTTTCGAGTACATCTGCTAGATTTCATTTACTTTCCTATGGTATACTTCTTGGTATAACTCTTTGGCATTCATTTATTAGCAGTTTAATTGCTCGTCGAACATTATCTCGACCACAGCTCGGTCAACTTCAAAGCAAATTATTTCCTATCTATTTTTCTTTACAAAGTGCACTTAGTGGATTGTGTTTGTTAACAACATCGAATCGAACTAGTCAACTCATTTTTCTCATTGATCTCATCGGTGGATTAATCAATTTAATTGTGCTCGGACCATTGACAATAAAGTTTGTCGTATTTTGTTTTTTTTTATACATAATCCAATTGATTTGTAAATAGATTGATGAATCAACGTTTTAAATTAGAAATTGACGAAGGTAAAAAATACAATGAACCGGGTATCAGCAATGAATTTCAAGCATTGAATAAACAATTCGGCAAAGTTCATGGATGGAGCGTACTTATCAATATGATTATTGCGATTTCACTTGTTGTTTATCCATTTTCTGTATCTGTTATAATTAGTTAGACGAATAAAAGTATAGAAAGGTAACAGGTGTGCAACTAATTTCGAAATCTATTGAAGGAAAGAAATGATGCAATGTTGACATTGTCTTCGAATATGTTGTGAAATATACCGTCATCTTGAGTAGAATTTCGTAAGAACGGTAATTTGCGACAGTATAAATAGCGGAAGTCGTTTTTCGAAGACTTCACTACTTACTCAAATTCGAACGTTCTGAAATCATGGGCAAAGAAAAAGGAAATATTAATATTGTCGTTATTGGTCATGTTGATTCAGGAAAATCAACATCGACAGGTCATTTGGTCTACAAATGTGGTGGCATTGATAAACGAATGATTGAAAAATTCGAAAAAGAAGCTACTGAAGTAAAGATATTCTTTTTGAACTATATGCATAATGCAATTGAATCATTCTATAGATGGGCAAAGGTTCATTCAAATATGCTTGGGTTATGGACAAAGTCAAAGCTTCACGAGAACGTGGTGTTACGATCGACATTTCACTTTGTCAATTCGAAACCAATGAATTTCACGTAACAGTTATTGATGCACCAGGTCATCGAGATTTCATCAAAAATATGATTACTGGAACATCACAAGTAGAGATTTGTTAAAATTATATTTTAAGCATCATTATTTTTGTCGTAGGCTGATTGTGGAGTTTTGGTCGTAGCTGCCAGTACTGGTGAATTCGAAGCTGGTATTTCGAAAAATGGTCAAACACGTGAACACGCTCTGTTAGCATTTACATTGGGTGTCCGACAATTGATTGTTGTTGTCAACAAAATGGATTCAACTGAACCAGCTTATTCCGAAGTTCGTTTTAATGAAATCAAAAATGAAGTTTCATCATTCATCAAAAAAATTGGTTATCAACCAGAAAGTGTTGTTTTCGTACCTATTTCTGGTTGGCACGGTGACAATATGATCGAAGCATCGACCAACATGCCTTGGTACAAAGGATGGTCAATTGAACGAAAAGAAGGCAATGCATCGGGCAAAACTTTACTCGAAGCTATCGATGCAATCATTCCACCAACACGACCAATTGAAAAACCACTTCGATTACCCATTCAAGATGTTTACAAAATCGGTGGTATTGGTACAGTACCTGTTGGTCGAGTTGAAACCGGTGTTCTCAAACCAAATATGGTCGTTAGTTTTGCGCCATCGAATGTAACAACTGAAGTTCGATCGATTGAAATGTATCATAAAGAAATCGACGGTAAATATTGTTGATTGACGAGATTAGAACTTTTTGAGAATGATGATTTATATTTGTAGAAGCTATGCCTGGTAATAACATTGGCTTTAATGTTCGAGGTCTTAGTGTAAAAGATCTTCAACGTGGTTATGTCTGTTCGGATGTTCGAAATGATCCAGCACAGGAAGCTGTTAATTTTACTGCTCAAGTAGATTTCTTATTCATGTTTATTTTCCTTTTAAAAAGTCAATCTTATTTTTTCAAGGTTATTGTGCTCAATCATCCAGGTCAAATCGCAGCTGGTTATGCACCCGTACTCGATTGTCATACATCGCATATTGCATGTAAATTTGCTGAATTAATTTCTAAAGTTGACCGTCGAACAGGTAAAGTCATTGAAGACGCACCTAAATCGATCAAATCAGGTGAATCGGCTATTGTTAAAATGATTCCAACGAAACCAATGTGTGTCGAAAAATTTTCCGAATATCCACCATTGGGTCGATTTGCTGTTCGTGATATGCGACAAACGGTTGCTGTTGGTGTTATTAAAGAAGTTGAAAAGAAAGCACCAAGTACCAACGCCACAGGTAAAGCCGGTGGTGCTGCTGGTACAAAAAAGAAATCGAAAGTATAGGGATTGTGGTACTTTCGCAAATTACATCAACAATTAATTGCATTTAATCTCATCATTTGTCTTTTTATTGAAACACAATGGGAACATCGACGAAAACAAAAGGATTTCTATTCTTGGAAACCTTCATTTCGTATATTCAATTGTTCATTTTTGTAAAAAGATCTGTCGTGTAGAATTAGTTGTAATTATAGCATCATTTTTATTTGCGAAAGAATGTTTTTTTTTGTATCACAACGAAAAAGAAGAATATGAAATAAATAAATAAAATAAAACACCCTCACCCTCACCCTCAAATGAAATTTATTTTCGTTTTCTCGATGATGACCATAGTGATGCTGGAGTAACAGGAACATTTCTCATGGTAATTTCATATTTGGGTAGCATATTTTCTGTATATTCTTCAATAATTGACGTCACACGAAAGAGAGTAAATGGTAGAACGAGAACTTCTTCTTCAGGAAAATAAGCAATATCCGATGAAAGATCAATAGCAGTTGGACATATTTCAGCAAATGTATATTTAACAATGGTTGACAAAATTGAACCATCTTGAGACGAAGGTCCTATGAAAAATTCCGCAATATTTCGTTGTTTCGATGTCGATTGAAGTGTACGTGTTTCGACAATAGCTGCATGATCATGTGCCCAACGATATGCATTGAGATCATCTCGTGTTAACATCATACCACGATATGAATGTCCACGAAATCGATACAGAGAAAGTTCACGAAGATGTAAATATAAAATAACTGTATATGCATCAGCATTATCATGTAAAATTTCGAAGAATTTCGTTGGCAATGTAAAAATTGTTAATAAAGATTTAATTGATTTCTGTTTTAAAAATTCAATATGATATAATCGTTGTGCTCGTTCATATTGATCACTACTCAATGGAATATGCATTTGAATTAGTTGTTCGACGATTCGTTTACTTTCACGTCCTGTTCGATTGTATAATAAAAATCTCATAATTGGACTTGCATTCGATAGAGCAAGCATAAGTTGTGCATCACGAGCATCAGCTGATGAAAAATAACCAGTGATATAGTTATCGGGGCGATCGGACGAATATAAATTCACCGAATTAACTAATCGAAAAGGTGATTGATGTTCACGAATTTGAATAAAACGATTGGTTTCATTTGGATTAATTGGTCGATTGAATAACGATTGAATTGTTGGTGAATTTGTTAGAGTGAAAGCTATTTTCTTCTCTCGAGTTAGAATATGTCGATTACAAAGATTATTTCCAAGTAATAAACGAACTACTTCGGAATGATCATTAGCACAAGCTGCATGTAATGAAGTCCAGCCAGTTGTTTGATCGATATAGTTGACTTCTTCGTAGGATAACAATGGTAGAAGTTCTCGAACACGATCGATATCACCAATTGAACAAGATTCATAAAATTGACTTCCTAAATTATTCTCCAATCGCTTCGAATGTCTATGACCCATGTGTCGATGACAACACTTTCAAATAAGAAAAAAAACCCAATATGTTATTTTTCTTCCTTTCTTGTTCTCCTATGTAAACAAAGAGAAAAACAGTCAGAATTTCAATTTTTTTTCGCCGAGAACACCGATGTATCATCAAATCCAGAAGCCATCAATTGCTCATACAATTGCAGGACATATTCGATCATTTTATCGACTATTGTTTATGCTCAGTATTATTTTATTGATTGCAATGGTGGGTGGTGCTGCAGTTTTTTTAGGTGAAAAACACATAGACTCTTGTTCAAGTTCGTATTATACACTTAAATGGCTTGTAGTATCTGGAATGATTGAGATCCTCGTTTGTGTTTTCATTGCTTTAATCGTATGTAAAATGAAATTTATTATTTTGATTTACATGTATAATTATTTAGATTATTGCAAATGTGATTTGCTTTCGTATAGACAGTAGTATTATTTGGTTTTGTATTGATCTAATCGTATTAATTCTCTCTGCAGCTGGTCTCATCTACAGATTCGTTCAGGCACTGAAACAGGAGCAAAGTGATAATACAAACATGAAATTTCCATTTGCAAATAACAAAACTCCAAATACTTGTGGAAATACTATTATGTTATATGCCAATTGTTTCAGTGGTTTTCTAGGCATCTTAGTGTTTGCATCGATTTGTCATGTGTTTGTTAACATAATAATTGTTGTAAAATAATGAATCGTATGGGTCATATGTTGAACAATTATTTTCAATGAAAATCGTACTAATTTGTTGAAGATATATTTTAGATAGATTTTCTCTATGCCGTTCTTTCATACGCCATCATTCGATTCCATCGAACCTATACTTCCAAATACACCGGTAGAAATCGAACCTATACTTCCAAATACACCGGTAGAAATCGAACCTTCTCAGCGACGTCAACGAACAGCAGCAGCTCCAATCAACATTGCGAAAGATATTCGAATAATTTATCGATATTTTTTCATCATAGGATTTCTTTTTATCATGATTATTTTTGGTCTTTCTGCAATTATCTATAGCAGTTTGAAAGTTAATCAATGTCAATCTACTACTCCTTCGGATTTAACAATGATTATTATCTTTGGATTAGTAGATATTAGCATATGTTCACTTGCTCTCATATTCGTATTTATGAACTTGTCGAATATATTAATTATAGAATTTTTTTTGTTTGTTCTAGGTTATTCTCAATGTTACGTATTTTCATTGTGTTAATGATAAAATACCAGCATATATTTTTAGTTTATTAATAATGGTGTCATTATATTATTGTGTGGGAAGTTCAAGAATATCAGTTGAGTTTCTAAAAAAATGATTTTTCTATTCGTAATCAAATTGATCTTTGTTTAGTCTCGTCGATGGATTTTTTTACCTTGGGAATTTTTATTAAAATCTAGCGATCAAAATGAATATTGTGATCTAGTTATACATATGCTTGTAATTCTTATTAAATTATGTATGCTTTTAATATTTTGTTCGTATATACTATATGTATGTTTTATGTTTTTTAAAAAACAATGTAAAACTCGACAAAATAATCGAGATGTGTCGATGAGATTAACATAAATTTAATAAAAGTTATTTTAAATTACAACTGAACTCATATATACAATTAGAGAAAAATCCTTAGTTGCAACGGGAACGTTAATCCAAAAACTGACATTATACTGTCGCGATGAAAGTGTATCAATCACTTGCGAGATTTTTACAGGTGATAATAAAACATCAATTTGGCATCCATAATCAGGTGTGTGAGAAGCAAAGCTGGCCGGTTTAACTATATCTCCCCAAGACACGTCCGAACCACATAAACAAAAAGAATCCATTGTTCCACTACTGAAACTACCACCAGAAATTAATTCAATGTTGAGGATCGGATCATAGACAGATATGTCATCGAGATAATATTTCGAATTTGTTGATATGGAAAACGTTACAATCGACAAATCTGATAAAGCTGTATATTCAGATGAATAGTATATATATTGATAATTGTCGATGTTTGACTTTTTGTTCAAAGAAAATAACACTCTTGTATGAGCTACATCCAATGAACAGGATTTACCCGATTTCGATGATTTACGACAAATAATATCAGATCAACTAGAAGTTATTGTCGAATTTACTGCAATAGGAAGATTAAATGTATGAAGTCCTTTCGTAAATCCAACTATCGCAGCAAGAATTGTCAGAACTACTATAAGAACAACAGTGAAAGTGGCCAAGATTTCAAGCCAATAAATTGAAAAATGTCTTCGATCGTTTGCCCAAGATTCACTGTTCGAGTTGTCACTCATTGTTTTTTTTTATTTATCTAAAAACAATTAAATTTTATTGAATTTCAATGAACTATTATAAAAATGTTGTTTCATATGTCAATTGATTATATACGGGAGTAATATAGACACGCATCTCATTCGCTAAATCACATCGACCGTTATACCAAAAACCAACAGTGTACATTCGGCCAACGACTGTGTTTACTAATTGTGAAAATTTCATAGTAGAAGAACGAAAGTAAATCTCACATCCAAAACGACTTTTATAAGCACTCGTTTCTGTTGCTTCAGTTCGATAGTTCGGTGGATCGCATAAACAATATGAATTAAGATTTCCATTTTCAAATCCGCCATTATTCATTAATTCAATTTCATTTCGTATATCATAAAACGAAATATTATCCAAATAAGCTTTGGAATCCGATCGAAAATCAAATGTTATTATCGAACCATTCGATTTTGATACATAACTCGATGAATAATATTCATATCGATTTTGTTTGAAGCGAGCTTTTTTTAAATCGACATAAATTAATAAAGTACTACTTGTATTTTTTGTTATACATGATCGATCTTGACAAAACACTGAAGGTGTTGTACACGGGACAGTTGATATTGGATGTGTTAATACGACATGTTTTTTCGTAGCTTTAATAAATAGAACTCCAGAAAATATCGTTAGACTAATAAAGCAACTGATTATGAAGAGAAAATAAATGTCGATACAATAATATCGACCCGTAGAAATCGTATTCAGTTCACATTCGTCATCTTCTGATATTTCATCTCTATCCATCGTTGGTTTGTGTAACGGAAAAAAGGAACTTCTATTAAAATTCAAGAGAAATGTTTGCTTTTTTTCGATTCTGCTGACTTTGAAGTGCTGCGAAGAAAAAATCACGTTGCACTTATTTTGTTTCTTTAGTGTCTGAATGACAAAATTAGAAAATCAATATTCAACAGGAGTATAATAAATGTGGGGAATAGAAGAGGAAAATACAAATACAACAACGATTATTGTAGCTCTTCGAGAACATATCACTGCATTTTATCGACTTATTTTCATCATCATAATTCTTCTTATATTGATTGGATTCGGTGTTGTAGCAATCGTAATCAGTGATGTACAAACTAATGCTTGTCCAACAGCAAAATCTGAATATATGTTTATTCTGATAATTGGAATCGAAATAATTGTTTTCTGCGCAGTTTTGGGACTATTTGTATTTGAATATTCGAATTGTCTTTTCTTATGAATGATACTTCGATGCTTCTTTTGTAGGCCATAATACGTCTTACATTTTGTTATCATCGTTACGCATGTCTTTCTCGTATCATTTTCATCTTCGTATTGGCGGCTAATTTTCTACTCGGTACTTTATTTATAACGATTACATCAGTTATTAAACAGGTAGAATCGAAATTCATTTTTCCAACAGTAGATAACCATTTCTATTCAAATATTCAACTAGGAAACCAATAACAAAATGAAATCTTGTAAGAAAACAGCAAGAATCGTTTTATTTAGTTTGTATGCAAGTTCATTTTCGATTAGTTTCATAGTGTCTATTTTTATTTTGATTATTCAATGTAAAAAGAAATTTTAGATCGAAAAAAGAAAAACAATAGAACTTTTGCATAATGCAAACAGCTCTCTATATGCCATTATCTTCATCTCAACAAGATCCGATTTCCGATCTATCTCCAATAAATCATCCACCAGATTATAATGGTCCACGTACACAATCGGCAGCTTCTGTTGTCAGTAAACATGTTCGGTCATTTTATCGATTCGTTGCAATTGTTGGAGTTCTTTTTATCATGAGTGTTTTTCATAGTTCAGTGCTAATGATAGCATTTAGTAAACGTAACACATGTACTGGTAAATATAAAAGACTGCCAATGATGGCGATGATAATAGCAAGTGTTGATTTAGCTACTTCAATTATTTTTATATTCTTTGTATGTATATGCCTTTTTCAATGAACCGTTGACGTTTTTCTTGTTATTTTTAATAGATAATTGGACATATTATCTGGTGTTATCAACGAAGTTATCTTTTATATTGTTGTTTAAGTATTGGAATCATAGCGTCAACAATATATTCATATCCGATAATAATCATAATCACAGTTTAGTTTTCTTTTTCTTTGTTTCATTGATAAACGAGTCTTTCATTCTAGGAGGGTCAATGGTTTTATTTCATGTTTAGTTCCAATACACCATCAAGTTTCAATGATGATTCTAGTTGTGATACTAGTATTCGATATGTCATTAGCATTATATCGATATATAAAATATCAACATTCATTATGTTAACAGTATATAGTAGTGTTATCAAATGCAAATAACATTGTCAAAGACCTTCAGGTTCTTCTTCACATTTTTCAACAATGGAATAAGATCATTCTTTAAAATATGTAAATAAATACTACAAAGAAAAACGAAAATACTGTTATTTTCGATGCTGAACTTATGTAGACAATAAGATGAGTGTTAGAAATTGAAAAATCGTGTTGAAGCCAAAAACTAATGTTATATTGACGTTCTTGAATCGTTTGTACTGATTGAGATAACATAACTGATGAAAAAGTAGCATCTATCTTGAAAACATATTCGTTTTGACTTGTATAAGTTTTTTTCAAGTAAGATCTGTGAATCAACGAATTATCGCATAAACAAAATGTATCGAATGATTCGTTTTCGAAATCACCATCTTCAATCAATTCTTGATTAGTTGATGTATCACGAATTGATATTTTGTCGATATTCCATTTTTGAAATTGTTCGACAGAAAATGTAAGAATTGTTTTGTTCGATAAAGCTGTATAAATAAATGAATAATCCTTTGATTTATCTCCCGAATAAGAAAGCTGTTTAGAAACAGTAAGTAAAGCTTGTGTTGCTAAATTATCTATTGAACATGATTTGCCTGAGACTGATAATTCATTACATCCTTTGATTGATCTTGAAGTGGCCGGTTGTGATGAATCTGTGAATAAAATTAAGAATCCAACGCCAATGCATATCAAGGACGCAACAAGCATGCCAACACCGATAAATATTTCTAACCAATAAAGACAAAAACATTTTCGTTTATTTGATACTGAAGGAATCGATATTAACGGTTCATCTGCATCATTTTCAATGATTGTTAAATTTTCGATTTCAACCGACGGAGAACTCATGATTTCATTCATTTGGTTTCTGTTTTTTTTTCTTTTTCGTTCTTCCTATTAGACTAAAAATAAACTACTGCGCACTTGTGTCGTACTTGTTTTTTTTTCTTTTTTGAATATTTTTACAATGCAAGTTCCTTATACACAATTATTCTCACAGCAACAAGTTTCGAATCTATCTCCGACGAATCATCCATCAAACTATGGCGATGGACCACGTACACAATCTGTCACTTATCTTGTTGGAAAACATATTCGATCATTTTATCGATTAGTTATAGCCATTGGAATTCTTCTTCTCATAAGTGTGTATCATAGTGTATGTATAATGATAGGTTTTATTAAACGTAACGAATGTACTGGTGATTATACAAGTCTACCGATCACGATAATGATTGTAGGAAGTATTGATTTGATTGTGTCTATAGTTGTTATATTCGTTGTATGTAGTTCTTTTTTTAATGAGAATTGCCATGTTTCTGCTATGTATTTCATAGATACTTGGACAAGTTATTTGGTGTCATCAACGAAGTCAGACTTTATGTGTTTGTTCAATTTGTGGGTTCATATTTGCGTCAGTAATTCTACAACTAATAGCAGTAGCTATAACAGTTGAGTTTTGTTTTTTTTCTCGTTAAATTGATAAGAAAAATAATAATGTTTGACTTTAGTATGGTCAATGGATATTCGTTATATTCAACTCCAAAGATAACTCTAGATGTGATAATAGTGTTCGATATGTGATTATCATGATGTCAATTTATACAATATCAACAATTTTTTTACCAGTACTCTGTTGTTTTGTTGCGCAATGTAAATCAACATTGAAAAATTCTTCAGATATTCCGTTAGATTTTCTTTAAAATAAATGTAGAAATACAAAGAAAAAAGAAAATACTGTCATTTTCGATGCTGAACTTCTACGAACAATAAAACGATTCTTCAGATTCCATGAAATAGCCCGATCTACCCAAAAAGTGACATTGTATTGTCGTCCTGGAACTATCTGCACCGATTGAGATACAATAATCTGCGAAAAAAGAGTCTGGAATTCAAAAGCATAATATTGAGAACCATATGACGTGGAATCATTACATAAACAATATGCATTGAATGAGTCATTTTTTAAATCACCACTTTTAATCAATGTTTGATTATTCGAAGTATCATGAATTGATATTGTATTAACTTTCAATGTTCGACCTTTTTGACCAGCAAATGTAAAAGTTGTTTTGTTGGACAAAGCTGTATAAACAAATGAATAACTATTTGATACATCAGCCCAAAACGAATCCGATTCAAAAACTGTAAGTAAAGCTTGGGTTTCTGAGTTATCAATTGAACATAATTTGTCAGTTTTACATTGTTTGATTAAATTTGAAGTGGACGCTTCTGATACATATGAAAATATAACTAAGAACACAATAGTAACGATTGTCAGACACAGAGCAAGTATTCCGGCACCTATAAAAACTTCTACCCAATATTTGCAAACATATCGTTTTCTAATCGGTAGTGAAGGAATCGATATTAACGATTCATCTTCATCATTTTCAATGATCGTCAAATTTTCGATTTCATCCATTTAATTTCTGTTTTTTTTCTCCTTCGTTCTTCCATTGAAGTGGAATGTAAATAAACTACTGCATAGTTGTGTCAAAAAGATCGTAACTTTTGATTTCGTTCTTTTTTTTCCTGTTATCTTAAAATAAAATGTGCTCGCATATATATATTTAAAGATAAGATATTGTTTTTCAGTTTAATTTTTTCTTCTTCTTCTTCTTCATATAAGCACATTTAACCATCTCAGTTATGACAACAAGATCTTCTGCACTTAAAACACAATGTGTCACTTGTGGAAAAGAGAAGAGTGTTATTCGATGCGAAGGTTGTTTAGAACCATTCTGTTTCAATCATTTTGGAGATCATCGAATTGAATTCTCGAAAGAATTAGAAGAAATCGATAGTACATGCGAAGGTTTTCAACAGACAATTGTTAAATTAACATCGAAACCACAGAAACATCCATTATTTCAATATATCGATCAATGGGAACAGAATTCAATTTCTAAAATACAACAAGCAGCTGATGAAGCAAGACAAATCTTATTGAAACATTTTCCTGTGCATGTTGCATCGGCAACTGATCATCTAAAAGATTTTATGAAAAAAGTTAAAAAAAGTCGTCAAGAAAATGACTTTTTCGAAACTGATATTCAACGATGGAAAGATGAATTAGCCGTACTAAAAGAAAAACTTCGTAAGCCATCAAATATTATCATTGAAATCACAGATATAGCAATAGTAACAAAACTTTCTGTTGATGTTCATAGTATGTAGACAAATCAAAAAGAAATATTTTGGTTGTTATTCTTTTTTGTTTTTTTAGTTCCAATTTATATGTTAGATGTTGATGTGAATGCAAAATGGTCTTTAAATGGCACTGTAGTGGCTGGAAATAGTAAGAAAGGTAATGCTGTCAATCAATTGAATACACCTGCTGGTTTATATGTTGACTGTGATGAAACAATGTACATTACGGATCAATTCAATCATCGAATAATGGCATGTCGAGCTAGTTCACCAAATGGTCTAGTCATTATTGGTGCGAAAAAACAAGGAAATAGACCTGATCAATTAAATAATCCCGTGGATATAACAATGGACAAAGAAAATAATTTTCTTATTATAAGTGATGCTGGTAATCGACGAGTTGTACGATGGCCATTAGAAAATGGTACACAAGGTCAAGTAATTATTTCCGATATCAGTTGTTATGGTCTTGCATTAGACAGTACAGGCTGTTTGTATGTTTCTGATCCTGTCCGACATGAAGTAAGACAGTTTCAGGTAGGTGATAGTCAAGGAACAGTAATCGCTGGAGGTAATGGTGATGGAGATCAACTGGATCAACTCTCGGCACCGACATATATTTTCGTTGATCTTCAACAATCGTTATATATTTCTGATTATAATAATAATCGTGTTATGAAATGGCCAAAAGGTGCTAAACAAGGTATTGTTGTTGCTGGTGGTCAAGGTCAAGGTGATAGTTTTACTCAATTATGGCATCCATGTGGAATAGTTGTTGATCGATTAGGTACGATTTATGTTTCTGATCATGGGAATAAACGTGTCATGCGTTGGTTGAAAGGAGCTGAGACAGGTAGTGTGATTGTAAGTGAAATACCATCGGATAATAATCCAAATCAATTACAAAATCCAACTGGTTTATCGCTCGATCAAGCGGGCAATCTTTACGTTTCAAATGGTCATCGAGTACAAAAATTCAATATTATTTCCAATTTAAATACATAACATTTATTCGTTTTTATGTAATTCAATTCGTGCTTTTTTGTTAGTTTCTATAAAAAAAATATTTCATCGAGAAAGACACTGAGTTTTTATAATAATTATAACGATATAGAATATTGCGCCCTCTATTATGTTGTTCGTGTTCTCTTTTTAGGATTCGTTGTTAAACAGTAAAATATAAACATTTCATTTATCATGAGTCAAATGGAAGCATCAACTGAAGTTCGAAACTACTTTAAATTACAACTATTATTAGGTCGATCGTATCCTATACTTCGGCAATTGTTTAAACATCGTTATACAAAATTTAATAATGGCGCTATATGGGATGATTCACCAGCATGTGGTGCCAGTTTTAAATTTGCAAAGAAATCTCTGAATAAAATACAAGAAATATCTGTCTCTAAAGGAGATTCAAATCAATGGGACTCAAGTACTTTAATTGCTCTCCTACTGCAGATTACTCGTCCGGGTACATTGAGTTCTACGGATATACAACAACTTGACAATGAAGATAAATTATTGAAAGATTTAACAAATATTCGTAATAAAATAGCGCATCATTCATCGAAATCTATAACGGCTATCGAATTTTCTCAGTTTTGGACTGACTTATCATAAATACTACTCCAACTTGGTGATAATATCGTCGAACTTGATAAAGTCAAAGATGATACTATATTTGAATCTCATAGTGAACAAATCAATGAAGAAAATGTCAAAAAAGCAGAACGATTAAACAGTTTAGGAGTACAGGCTCATAAAGAGAAGAATTTTACTGAAGCAATTACCTTATTTATGAAATCTATTGAGCTACCAAATGTCTCGAATCATGATCATGCTGTATTTTATTCTAACTTATCTTCTAGCCGATTAGCATTACACGAGCAGCAACACGAGACAGATACTTGTAATAGATCTGATTTATTGAATGGAAATGACGAACGATACCACGCTTTACAAGATGCAAAGCAAGCACGAAATCTTCGGTCAACATGGTGGAAAGGACATTTTCGAGTTGGAAAAGCATATGCTTTTTTGAACGAATATGAAAAGGCGATTACATCTTTCGAACGAGCACTGGCTCTATCTCCACTAAGTCGCGAAATTCATATAGCATTAAATGATAGCCGAAGCATATACAGTCGTCAATCACGAAAAGAACATCTCGATCCACGATTTAGTCGAGGTACAATTGCAGAACAATTAAAAGAATTTCAAGAAAGATTAGGTATAGATCCAAAACCAATCAGAATGCTGGAAAATATTGTTGAGGAAGTCGATCCAGGCTATGCTTACGTCTTGAAGGGACATAGGTATGCGTATGGAGATGTTGATGTTAAACAAGATTACGAAAACGCTGCTTACTACTATGGTAAAGCAGCAGAAATGGGCAATGCCGAAGGAATATATAACTTAGCGTGTTTGACTGACCGTGGTCTTGGCGTACCGAAAGATCATGATCTTGCTCATGAATTATTCCAGAAAGCAGCTAATCAATCACCAGTTCATCCAATTTTCAAAGAAGCCCCGAATACTGGTGTAGCTGAAGCTGAACATGCTTTGGGTCTTCGATATTCCGAAGGAATTGTTGTTCACAAAGATCCTGCAATAGCTGCTTATTGGTACGAACGAGCGGTTGCGCATGGTAGCGCTGAAGCTGCTAATAATTTAGGACTAATGTATGAAATTGGTAAAGGAGTCAACAAAAACCTGCAGAAAGCTGAAGAATTGTTCGACATATCTGCAAGAAAACGTGATCCAAATGCTATGCTAAGTTTAGCTCTACTCTTATTCCGTAAACAAGATTTAAAGATGGCGAAGATCTGGTATGATAGAGCATGTGAAGCAGGTAATATTGATGCACAATTATATCGTTCTCAGTTTGAGAAAGAACTCGAAAAATGTGAAAAATTAAGAAAAGCAGAATCACCAAACACTCCAAAATTCGCTGATATCATTGAAAATATGTCTAAACTATTCGAAACACATAGCAGTGTATTTAAACACTCGGATAATTCTTACAAATATGATTATAGCATAATAGATGAATATGCTGAACGTGGATCGAAAACTGCAGAAATTATGCGTTCTGCAATGCAACACTTTCTCAAATCATTGATAATTATTATGGATATTGAAATTTTAACAGAAGCTGACGAAAATCAGTTCGTATATGAACTCGCACAATGTTATCG